>Ga0123353_10000052_pt1 | contig 130616 bp, 164 predicted proteins | sample TergutLab28metaG_3_FD_92763 | JGI IMG/M metagenome (GOLD analysis project Ga0123353, IMG submission 92763) | Labiotermes labralis P3 segment gut microbial communities from Petit-Saut dam, French Guiana - Lab288 P3 | ecosystem: Host-associated > Arthropoda: Insects > Digestive system > Gut ... | reverse complement strand
CCTTTCGTAGAAAAGACAACTCAAAAGCAAAAGGTATACCCGATTGCCCGGGCCGGCAGAAAAAACCCAACCAATTCACGTCGCCAATTTATGCGGTACGGGTTGTGTGTAAGGGAATGGCCTAGACCCTCTCAAGGCCATTCTTCGCCGAGAAGGCCAGGATGCGTCCCGCAGCCTGCAAGGTGTAGGCGGTGAGCCTCACGCCGTGACCGCGCCGCTGGAACAGGTGCAGATCGACCATACGGTTATCGACCTGATCGTGGTGGACGAGCGCGACCGGCAACCGATTGGCCGTCCGTACCTCACTATCGCCATCGACGTGTTCACCCGCTGCGTGCTCGGCATGGTGGTCACGTTGGAAGCGCCTTCCGCTGTCTCTGTCGGCCTGTGCCTCACGCATGTCGCTTGCGACAAGCGCCCTTGGCTGGAGGGGTTGGCAGTGGAAATGGGCTGGCCGATGAGCGGCAAGCCCATGCTTCTTTACCTGGACAACGCGGCCGAATTCAAGAGCGAGGCCCTGCGCCGGGGCTGCGAGCAGCATGGCAGGCAGGCAATCTGCCGCCGGCCAAACCGTTCGACCAGATCGAGGAGTGGTAGCCGTGGACGAATACCCCATCAACGACTTTTCCCACCTACTGCCAGCGGCGCAGGGGCTGGCCCGGTTACCGGCCGACGAGCGCATCCAGCGTATCCGCTCCGACCGCTGGATCGGCTATCCGCGCGCAGTCGAGGCATTGAACCGGCTGGAAACCTTGTACTAACCTTCTCGTTAGTGCTGTCACTGATTTGATCTTGAAACCCGCTAAGGGCCTTGGTTTCGCCACTGCCATCAGTGACATTACAAACGAAAAAGTTAGTATGCGTGGCCGAACAAGCAACGCATGCCCAACCTGTTGCTGGTAGGGCCGACCAACAACGGTAAGTCGATGATCATCGAGAAATTCCGGCGCTTGCATCCGATCACTTCTGATGCCGACCAGGAACACATTCCGGTGCTGGTCGTGCAAATGCCGTCCGAGCCGTCGGTGATGCGCTTCTACGTCGCGCTACTCGCCGCGATGGGTGCGCCATTGCGCCCGCGTCCACGGCTGCCGGAAATAGAACAACTGGCACTGGTACTACTGCGCAAGGTTGGCGTGCGAATGCTGGTCATCGACGAGCTGCACAACGTCCTGGCCGGCAACAGCGTCAACCGCCGGGAATTCCTCAACCTGCTGCGTTTCCTCGGCAACGAGCTGCGCATCCCGCTGGTCGGGGTCGGTACGCGCGACGCCTACCTGGCCATCCGCTCGGATGACCAGTTGGAAAACCGGTTCGAGCCGATGATGCTGCCGGTGTGGGAGGCCAACGACGATTGCCGCTCGCTGCTGGCCAGCTTCGCCGCTTCGCTCCCACTGCGTCGCCCCTCGCCGATTGCTACGCCGGACATGGCCCGCTACCTGCTCGCTCGCAGCGAAGGCACCATCGGCGAGCTGGCGCATCTGCTGATGGCTGCGGCCATCGCCGCCGTGGAGAGCGGCGAGGAAGCGATCACCCATCGGACGCTCAGCATGGCCGATTACACCGGCCCCAGCGAGCGGCGACGCCAGTTCGAGCGGGAACTGATGTGAAGCCAGCGCCACGCTGGCCGCTCCATCCGGCACCCAAAGAAGACGAAGCATTGTCCTCGTGGCTCAATCGTGTCGCTGTCTGCTACCAGATGGACATGATCGACCTGTTGGAACACGATCTCGGTCATGGTCAGATCGAAGATATAGACACTACGCCACCGCTATCGTTGCTGACGGCACTCTCCCTGCGGAGTGGCATCGAGTTGGGTCGGTTGCGTTGCATGAGCTTCGCTGGCTGGGTGCCGTGGCTGCTGGATAGCCTCGACGACCAGATTCCGGCCGCCCTGGAAACCTATGCGCTCCAGTTCTCGGTATTGCTGCCGAAGCGTAATCACAAGACCAGATCAATCACGCGCTGGCGCGCGTGGCTGCCCAGTCAGCCGATTCACCGAGCCTGCCCGCTCTGTCTGAATGATCCGGCAAACCAAGCCGTATTGCTTGTTTGGAAGCTGCCTCTGATGCTGAGTTGCCCACTGCACGGCTGCTGGCTGGAATCCTATTGGGGCATACCAGGACGGTTGCTCGAGTGGCAGAACGATGACGCTGCACCGCGCACAGCCAATGACGCAATTGCGGCGATGGATCTACGCACTTGGCAGGCGCTGACACAGGGGTACGTGGAGCTGCCACGCCGACGCATCCATGCCGGCCTGTGGTTCCGGTTGCTGCGCACGCTGCTCGATGAACTGAATACCCCGCTCTCGCAGTGCGGGACTTTCGCGGGATACATTCGGCATGTATGGGAAGGCTGCGGGCATCCACTGCGCGCCGGACAAAGCCTATGGCGCCCCTATGAGGTTTTGGAAATAACGATCCAAGTACAGATGCTGGAAGCTACGGCGACGGCAATCAACATGCTGGAGGCAAGAGTAATCAGCCCACCCGGGGAGTTGGCAAAGCTATTCTGGCAAGAGCCCCAAACCGGGTTCACCAACGGCCTAGCCGCGGTTGAGCGGAAGCAGGAACCTGTTAACCACTGGGATGAGGCAATCAAGGCAATCAACGAAGCATTGGCCGAAGCCCGATATAACCCCGAGACAGCCCGTTCCCTGTTCGATATGGCCTCCTGGGGTCAGCGAGATTCGGAGTCATTGCAGAGATTGCGCGACATGTTCGTAAGGACGGTATCCCTTCGGAATTTTTGTCACATTACGTGCCAAAATAACCGTTTGCATACCTTAGATAGAATGACGGGTTAAGTAACATTTTTTGACGCCAGACGCTTTCTGGTCCATGCTGTCACATAATCGAACGTATATGTGACAGGTGCGAAATGCTGATCGGCTACATGCGGGTATCGAAGGCGGATGGCTCTCAGGTCACCGACTTGCAGCGTGACGCGCTGATTGCTGCCGGCGTCGATCCGGCCCATTTCTACGAGGACCAAGCATCCGGCAAACGCGAGGATCGCCCCGGTTTGGCAAGCTGCCTCAAGGCGCTACGGCCAAGTGATACGTTGGTTGTGTGGAAACTGGATCGACTGGGCCGTGACCTACGGCATCTCATCAACACCGTGCATGACCTGACCGGGCGCGGTATCGGTCTGAAAGTGCTGACTGGCCATGGCGCAGCCATCGATACCACTACAGCCGCCGGCAAGCTGGTTTTTGGCATCTTCGCGGCGCTGGCCGAGTTCGAGCGTGAGTTGATCGCCGAGCGCACCATAGCAGGTTTGGCATCGGCGCGGGCACGCGGCCGGAAAGGTGGCCGGCCATTCAAGATGACCGCTGCCAAGCTGCGTCTGGCGATGGCTGCGATGGGGCAACCCGAAACCAAGGTCGGTGATCTGTGCCAGGAACTCGGCATCACACGCCAAACCCTGTACCGGCACATTTCACCGAAGGGTGAATTGCGATCTGACGGCAAGAAATTGCTTGGAAAAACATGACGGCAGCAGGCAAGTTTTAGAATCCTGTCGCTGTAGCGGAAAAACACAACATCACTTTGAGGAAATCAAAACCATGACATATCAGCGCATACAGCCATTTCCTGCAGCACACAGCTATGATTTCCCAGAACTTCGGGCACTCTCATCTGTTTGGCAGGAACGAAAGGAAAGTCTCGAACAAGACGGTGCCTACAGAGATTTCATCAAGAGACTTCAACGGGAGTGGGCAATCGAAACGGGAATCATCGAACGCCTATATTCGTGGGATCGTGGGGTTACCGAAGTACTCATTGAGCAAGGCATTGAATCGTCAATCATCGCCCATCGCGGCGGAGTCTCCCAGCACGACGCTGAGCATATCCAGGCAGTCATCAATGATCATCTTGGAATCGTCGAAGGTCTTTTTGGATACATCAAGGGCGAATACTCACTGACCGAACATTTCATTCGCGGGCTTCAAGCACAGTTCACTGCGCACCAAGACTATACAGAAGCGGTAACCGAGTCTGGCGATCTCATACGCGTTACCTTGCAGAAGGGGGAGTACAAGACGCTCCCCAACAATCCACGCCGCCCAGGTGGCGAGATTCATTCGTATTGCCCGCCAGAATGGACCAAGGATGAGATGGAGGCTCTCGTCCGCATGTACCGGGAAGCCGAGGGGAACTACACCCCAGAGGTGAAAGCTGCATGGTTACATCATAGATTTACCCAGATTCATCCTTTCCAGGATGGTAACGGCCGTGTAGCACGAGCACTATCGTCACTGGTGTTCCTGCGGGAAGGGCTATTTCCTCTTGTTATTCGCGAGGCCGACAGAAAAGAATATATCGACGCGCTCGAAGCGGCCGACGCTGAAAATCTAACTCCCCTGGTTACTCTCTTTGTCCGCCGACAGCGCGATGCCGTGCTCAAGGCACTGGGCCTAGAGCAGCAGGTTCAGCAGAGCAAACATGCTGAGCAAATCGTTGCATCCGCCTTGGAGGTATTGCGTAATAGGTTTGCTAGAGAGCAGCAGAAGGTGTCTGCAGTGTATGAGCATGCTGGGAAATTGTTCAAATATGCCGAACAGAAGTTTCGCGAGCTTGCTTCAAGCCTTGACTCTCAACTTCGGCCGCTCACTCCACGGCAGGCTACCCCTCAGTACCAAGCTCGTTCAAACCATGCTGATAACACATCTAACCAACGCCACTATTTCCAGAAGCAGATCGTGGAAGTTGCAAACTACTTTGACTACTTTGCCAACTTCGAGCGATTCCGCACGTGGGTTCGAGTCACGCTGACCACAGATCAAGACTTTGATTATGTAGTCAGTTTTCACGGCTACGGCACTGGTGACACCGGAATCCTTGCGGCGTCGGCATTTACCTACGTAAAGGCCCGGAAAGAGGATGGCGGTACCGAACCCGTCGCGCTGCACCCAGCGACCACTGAACTCTTTCAGTTCAACTATGCCGAGTCATTCGAGACCACCGAGAAGCGGTTTGTAGAGTGGCTGGAAACGTCAATGGCAATAGCACTCAGCGAGTGGAAGCGCTCGTTGCAAGCCGGAGCATAAAGTCGTCGTTACTCAGTCCAGCCCAAAGCAAGGCCGATTACAGGAGGCACACCGACCAAGCAAAGCCACACTCTGTGTGCCCAATGTGTTACCGACTTCTGAAAGTTCGGGCAGTCGCCTTCTGAAAACGACACTTGAACAACGAATGGCTCTAATGATAGCCTATCTTTGATAACCCACGAAGAACATTGATCGGAAAGATGGCGGTTTTTGCAGCTATGTGGTCACTACCCGTTATTGGGTGATCTATAATGCGCGCCCATTTGCTTACCGTTATCCCGACCATGCGCTTCGTCCTGCCTGCCGCCCTGCTCCTTTCCACCACTCTGCTCACCGCCTGTTCCGGCGAGGTTGAGGATACGCGTCCGGGTCAGCCGGTGAAGACGCGGCAACAGGCGTTTAAGGCCATGATCCGCAGTTTCGAGCCGATGGGGGTGATGCTGCGCAACCAGACTTACGATGCCGACAAGTTCCTGGCCTTGGCTGATGAGTTGAGCGCCCTGCGCGACGCGCCGTGGGAGCATTTCGGCCCGGATACCGATTACCCGCCCAGCAAGACGACGGCGGAGGCATGGCGGCAGCCGGAAAAATTCGCCCGCGACAAGGAGGCTTTCATCACCGCCACCGACGCCCTGCTGGCGGCTGCGCAAGACAAGGATAGGGAGCGGCTGGATATGCCCTATCAGGCGGTGTACGACGCCTGCCGGGATTGCCACAAGACTTTCAGGAAACGCTGAGCCGGTTTGGCGCGCCGCATGCCGGATCGCTCCGGGGCTTTTTGCGCTCCCGGCGGTCGGCGCGTAGCCTGCGAATGGATCGCATGTAATTTCTCAAGAATCGCATCTAATCAAATGATTTTAGAAGAAATTTTTATTTCTTCGTGAGACCTTGCGATCGCGGCCCGATTATTGCGCTATCCGTCGTCTCGCCTCGAAGAAGCGGCGAAATGGCGCCATGTTAAACTCTGGCCTTCGTTTTTCCGCAGGCCGCAGCCGAAACCCCTCATGCCGCAAGCAGCACGCTCTCCGCGCGATTCGTCGCTGAAAATCTACTTCCGCCTGCTGCGCTATTTGCGTCCCTTTGTCGGCCTGTTCGGCATCAGTCTTTTCGGCTATGTGGTCTTTGCCTCGGCCCAGCCGATGATGGCGGTGGTTCTCAAGTATTTCGTCGACGGCCTGACCGCGCCGGCCGGCGCCTCGCTGCATGAGTTCCCGCTGATTGGCCCGGTTCAGTTGATGTATGGCGTGCCGATCCTGCTGGTGCTGATCGTCGCTTGGCAGGGCTTCGGTTCCTTTCTCGGCAATTATTATCTGGCGCGCGTTTCCCTCGGCCTGATCCACGATCTGCGGCATGCCCTGTTCGCCAGCCTGCTCAAACTGCCCAACCGCTACTTCGACCAGAACAACTCGGGCCACCTGGTTTCGCGCATCACCTACAACGTGACCATGGTGACCGGCGCCGCCACCGACGCCATCAAGATCGTCATCCGCGAGGGACTGTCCGTGGTTTTCCTGTTTGGCTATCTGATATGGATGAATTGGAAGCTGACCCTGGTCATCGTCTGCGTGCTGCCCATCATCGGCTTCATGGTCAAACACGCCAGTCGCCGCTTCCGCAAACAGGCGAGGAAAATCCAGATGGCCATGGGCGACCTGACCCATATCGCCTCGGAAACCATCCAGGGCTATCGCGTCGTGCGCAGTTTTGGCGGCGAGAATTACGAGTCGGCGCGTTTCAAGCAGGCCAGCGAGGAGAACACCGCCAAGCAACTGCGCATGTCCAGGACTTCCGCCACCTTTACGCCGGCCTTGCAATTCGTCACTTTTTCCAGCATGTCGGTGATTCTCTTTCTGGTGCTACTGCTGCGCGGCGATGCCTCGGTCGGCGATCTGGTCGCCTACATTTCGGCGGCCAGCATGCTGCCCAAGCCGATCCGCCAGTTGTCGGAAGTCAACGAGACGATCCAGAAGGGCTTGGCCGGCGCCGAAAGTATTTTTTCGCAACTCGACGAAGCGCCGGAAAGCGACTGGGGCAACATCGAACGCGAGCGGGTCGCCGGTCGCGTCGAGGTGCGCAATCTGAGTTTCACCTATCCCGGTACCGTTCAGCCGGTGCTGCACGACATTAACTTCGTCGCCGAGCCGGGGCAGATGGTCGCGCTGGTTGGCCGCTCCGGCAGCGGCAAGTCGACGCTGGTCAACCTGATCCCGCGCTTTTATCACCATAAACAGGGGCAGATACTGCTTGACGACCTTGCCGTCGAGGACTACACCCTGCGCAATCTGCGCCAGCATATCGCCCTGGTCACGCAGCAAGTCTCACTGTTCAACGACAGCATCGCCAACAACATCGCCTACGGCGATCTCGCCAGCCTGCCGCGCGAGCGCATCGAACAGGCCGCCAAGGCGGCCAACGCCGCCGAATTCATCGAGCGTCTGCCGCAGGATTACGACACCCTGGTCGGCGAAAACGGCGTCCTGCTCTCCGGCGGCCAGCGCCAGCGTCTGGCTATCGCCCGCGCCATCCTCAAGGATGCGCCGCTGCTGATTCTCGACGAGGCCACTTCGGCGCTGGATACGGAATCCGAGCGCCACATCCAGGCGGCGCTGGAAAGCGCCACCACCAACCGCACGACCCTGGTTATCGCTCACCGCTTGTCGACCATCGAAAGGGCCGACCTGATTCTGGTCATGGACCAGGGGCGCATCGTCGAGCGCGGCACGCACGCCGAACTGCTGCCGCGGAACGGGCACTACGCCCGCTTGCACGCCATGCAGTTCGCCGATGCCGATCCGGTTGATGCCATGTAGGGGGACGCCATCCCCCTACGACGCTAATGCGGAGCGGACGATCAGCCGATGCCCGGTCGCTCTTCCCTTGGATAGTTCCTCAATGGTCGGCTCTGTGGTCATTGCAAAGCCTCGATGCCCTTACGCCGGATGACGTTCAGCAAGGCCAGCGCCGGCCCCTTGGCCTGCGTCGCGCCGCGCTCAAGCTGCGCCACATAGCCGGCGGTCATGTTCAGGTAGCGGGCCAGGGCGGCTTGGCTTAGGTGCGCTTGCTCGCGTACCTGGCGCACCTGGTCGGGCGTGATCGGCTCGGCTGTGGGCAGGGCTTCCGCGCCAAGGTGCCGGGCCGTGATCTTCTGATAGGTGGCCTCGGCCATGATTCCGAGGCGGCGCTGTGCGCCGGCCATTTCCGCAATCTCGCGGGAAAGGCGGCTAGGCTGTTTCGTGGTCATGTCTCGATCTCCTTCAAATCTCCGGCGTCCAGTGCTTGCGTGATGTTTTCGTCCGAGGCCGCCAACCATGCTGCGCCGATGGCCCGCAGGTCTTGCAAGTCGTCGTCCTCGATGTTGTCCAATGTGCTCTTGGCGAAGCCGTACAGGAAAACCGCTCGGCCAGCCGCCCGGTAAGCAATCACCATGCGGTAGCCGCCTGAACGTCCTTGACCGGGCCTCGCCAATCGTTGCTTGATGAGGCCGCCGCCTAGATCGGCGTCGATGGTGCCGCGCTCGGCCCGCTCGATGGCATCCCTAAAACTGGCGTCGGCGATGCGCTCGCGCCGTGCAAACCGCCCTACGCCTTTGGTCTTGAAAATCCGCACATGGCCACCTATAGCACATGGAACTATAGCACGCCATGATAGAGTTATCTAGCCCGGTCGCTGCATCGTCGGAACTGGCGATGTTGGCCAGCTAGTACCCTGCCCCTTCGCGTGCTCAGTTACCGACGATCACCACGACGACACGGCGGTTCTGCGCCCGCCCTTCGGCCGTCTGGTTGCTGGCTACCGGCGCCTGGCTGCCCAGGCCGCGAACCGTTATGGCGGCGGCCGGCATGCCGGCTTCCACCATCACATCGGCAACCGCTTGGGCGCGCCGCAGGGAAAGCTGATTGTTGAAGTCAACGCTGCCGGTCGTATCGGTATGGCCGTCGATGCGTACCGTCGGAACTTCAAGCTCTATCAGCAGGTGGGTGATGCGGTTGACCGTTTCGCGGCCAGCCGGCATCAGGTTCGATTCGCCGGGTTCGAACAGCAGTTTTTCCGATGTGCTGAATTCCCAGCCTTCGCTCGACTGGACGAAACCCGCGCTTTGCAGGACGGTATTGCGGGACACCGGTTCTGGCGTCGACTGACAGGCCGCCAGCCCGAGCAAGGCGGCCAGAAGGAAAATCAGGGAGAAAGTGGTGCGCATCATGGCTATTCCTCGGATGTCGTTGGTACAACAGATTCTCCAGCGATGGCGTATTGTCCGCGCCCCGCCCGTTTGGCATGATACATCGCTTCATCGGCCTTGTTCAGCAAGGTGACCGCATCGAGCGCATGGTCTGGATAAAAGGCGATGCCGATGCTCAGCGAAGCGACCAGTGTTTCTCCAGATGGCAGTTCGATCGGCTTGGCCGTACTGTTCAGCATATTGCTGGCGATCCGCTTGGCCCGCGCCAAGTCGCCCAGCGGCGCCAGCAGCGCCGCGAATTCGTCGCCGCCGAAGCGCGCCACCAAGTCGGTTTCGCGGATCTGCCCGCGCAGGCGCTGAGCGATCGCCTTCAGCACGACATCGCCAACTTCGTGGCCCATTGTGTCGTTGATCGACTTGAAGCAATCGACGTCAACGAAGAACAACGCAACCTGTCCCGCCTTTTCGCTCGCCGCTCCCAGCACATCCTGCAAGCGGGCTTCGAAATGGGCGCGATTGGCCAGTTCCGTCAGGGGGTCGTGGTTGGCTTGATAGGCCAGCGATTCGCTATGATGGTTCATCTGCTCCCGCCAGCGTTCGAGCTCTTCCAGCAGGGCATTGAAATCGTCGCCCAGATCCTGCAATTCGGCAATTGCCGCCGGTCCGACGCGATGCTTGAAATGCCGCTTCCGCCGCGCCTTGGCGACGACCTGGGCCAATCCCGACAGGGGCGTGACGATGCGTCGGCTGGCCCGGCGCGACAGCCGCGAGGCAAGGGCGGCGCACAGCGCCAGGCAAACCAGGCCGCAGGCCATGCTGATCGAGAGAAAAACCAGCAAATCCCGGTTCGAACCGACCAGCGTGACATTGCCGATCCACTGCCCTTTGTAGGTGATCGGCTCGACGATGGTCGGCCGCATCAGCGGCACATCGGACAGCGCCTGCTCCAGCACGCGCCACAGGCCATTTCTTGTCGACTCGCTCCAGCGGGCGACTTCTTCGTCATTGCGATCGGTGACGTGCGCCGTGACGATTGGCCGGTTGGCGCTCATCAGCGACAGGGCTTCACTGGCGGCTTCCTGGTCGTTGAACACCACCGCCGCCTCGACCGCGTAAGAGATCGCCTGCGCCGACAGTTTCAGGTTGTCGGCCATGTAGACGCGCAGAATGAGCACACCGACGATCAGCATCGAAGCGCCGATCAGGATCATGGCGACCAGCGCCACCTGCATGTTCGCCGCATGCAGCACCGAGACCATCGGCCGGCAATCGGAACGATCCGCTGTCACGATTGCACCTGCTTGCGGCGGACCATTTGCAGCACCTTGGGATTGATCCGGATAGCGCTGCGCGAGACGGCATCGAGATTGATCAGCAAAGCGACATAGTTGTCCTTGATCGCCAGGCAGAACATGCTGGCATCGGCACAGGCGTCGTCATCCTCGCTGATGGTCAGTGTCGGTCGCTCAACCGCCTCGTTCAGCAGCCTGTAGCGCTGCTCTAAGGACAATTTACCCAGGTAGAGAATATCGCAGGTGCGAACCCAGCCTGTCTCATGAGGCATTTCATAAGAAACGGCCACGGCATGTTCGCCGAACTCCGCCGTCAGCCGGTCAGCACGAAGATGCACTACTTTGCCGGCAACGCACAGGCGATAGGAAGTCGGTTGAACGGGCCAACGGGCATAACCGACGATGCCGGAAACCATGTGCGCCATCTGGGCGCCGATATCCGTGCCGGCAGCATCCGCGCGCAAGGTAACCGCGATGGTCGCGGCGATGACGGAAGCGAAAACGAAGGGTTTGAGCAGTCGCCGCACGGAAATACGCATAAAGCATATATTAACACAGGATGATATCATGATTCCGGAAAATGAACTCATTAAATTTATATATTCATATGCAAACCAAATCGCATGCGCGCCGCCCGGCAATTGATCATCCGCCTTGCCATCCCGTATGATCCGCCCCTTTCGCCAACCCGCCGGCCGGCTGGGTTCCGTTTTGCTCCCGCCATGACCTTGCTGACCGTCGACGATTTTGATTTTTCCCTGCCGCCCGAACTGATCGCCCAGCATCCGGCGCCGGAGCGGCGCGGCAGCCGGCTCCTGCACGTCGACGGCGAACGGCTGGACGACCGACGCTTCGTTGATCTGCCGCAATTGCTGCGCGCTGGCGACCTCTTGGTATTCAACGACACCCGCGTCATCAAGGCGCGTTTTCATGGCATCAAGGACAGCGGCGGCAAGGTCGAGGTCATGCTCGAACGCATCGTCGACGCCCGCCACGCCATTGGCCAGATCCGCGCCAGCAAGGCGCCGAAACCCGGCTGCCTGTTGCGTCTGGCCGATGCCTTCAGCGTCCGCGTGGGCGGGCGGAGCGGCGGCGAGGGCGAGTTCTTCGCGCTCGAATTATGTGATGACGGCGATTTTTGGGCACTGGCCGAGCGCCACGGCAAGCTGCCCCTGCCGCCCTACATCGCCCATCCTGCCGACAGCGCCGATGAAACCCGCTACCAGACCGTTTATGCCCGCGCGCCGGGAGCGGTTGCCGCGCCGACCGCCGGCCTGCATTTCGACGAGGCCATGCTGGCGACGCTGGCGGCGCAAGGGGTCAACACCGCCTTCGTGACGCTGCATGTCGGCGCCGGCACCTATCGCCCGGTGCGCGTGGAAAAAATCGCCGATCACCGCATGCACAGCGAGCGTTACGAGATTCCAGCCGCCACGGCCGCCGCCATCGCCGCCGCCCGCGCCAGTGGCGGGCGCGTCGTCGCGGTCGGCACCACCAGCCTGCGCGCCCTCGAAGCGGCCGGCGGGGACGATGGCCTGCCGCGTCCCGGCAGCGGCGAAACCGACATCTTCATCACCCCCGGTTACCGCTTTCGCGTGGTCGACCGCTTGCTCACCAATTTCCACCTGCCGAAATCGACTCTGCTCATGCTGGTCTCGGCCTTTGCCGGCCAGGCCGCGATCCGCGCCGCTTACGCCCACGCCATCGCCGAACGCTATCGCTTTTTCAGTTACGGCGACGCGATGTTGCTGGAAAAATGCGGCCCCTCTCTGTAACGCTACGAGTATTTCCCCCATGGATTTCCAACTTCTCGCCAATGACGGCGCCGCCCGCCGCGGCACGCTGACGCTGGCCCACGGCCAGGTCGAGACGCCGGCCTTCATGCCGGTCGGCACCTACGGCACGGTCAAGGCGATGACCCCGCAAAATCTGCACGACATCGGCGCGCAAATTTGCCTCGGCAACGCCTTCCATCTGTGGCTGCGCCCTGGCCTCGAAGTTGTCGCGGCCCACGGCGGCCTGCACGCTTTCATGGGCTGGCAAAAGCCGATCCTGACCGACTCCGGCGGCTTCCAGGTGTTTTCCCTCGGCGCCTTGCGCAAGATCGCCGAGGAAGGCGTCAAATTCAGTTCGCCGCACGACGGCGCCAAGCTCTTCCTGTCGCCGGAAATCTCGATGCAAATCCAGCACACGCTGAATTCGGACATCGTGATGATTTTCGACGAATGCACGCCCTACCCCGCCAGCCGCGAGGAAGCGGCGCAATCCATGCGCCTGTCGCTGCGTTGGGCAAAACGCTCGCGCGCCGAACACGAGCGCCTGGAAAACCGCAACGCCCTGTTCGGCATCGTCCAGGGCGGCATGTACGAGGATTTGCGCGACGAGTCGCTGGCCGGCCTTGAGGCCATCGGCTTCGACGGCATGGCCATCGGCGGCCTTTCGGTCGGCGAGCCGAAGGAGGACATGGCGCGCATCCTCGACCACCTGGCGCCGCGCCTGCCGGCGGGCAAGCCGCGCTACCTGATGGGCGTCGGCACGCCGGAAGATCTGGTATTCGCCGTCCGGCGCGGCATCGACATGTTCGATTGCGTGCTGCCGACGCGCAATGCGCGCAACGGCCACCTGTTCACCCGCTTTGGCGATGTCCGCATCAAGAACGCCCGCTACCGCACCGACACCGGCCCGCTCGACCCGTCGTGCGCTTGCCATGCCTGTACCCGCTTCAGCCGCGCCTACCTGCATCACCTCTTCCGCAATGGCGAAATTCTCGGCGGCATGCTCAATACCCTGCACAACCTGCATTTCTACCAGACCATCATGGCCGAAATGCGCGCCGCCATTGAATCGGGAAGCCTGGAACGCTGGGCGACCGCCTTCGCCCGCGACCGATCGGGCGGCCAGTGCTAGAATCGCGCGTTCTGATTTTTTTCGTATTTGGAGAGCTTCCCCATGATTAGCCTTGCCCACGCCCAAGCCGCTGGCGCCGCCGCCGACCCGACCGGCGGTCTCATGCAGTTCATGCCGATGATCCTGCTGTTCGTCGTCTTCTGGTTTCTCCTGATCCGTCCGCAGATGAAAAAGGCCAAGGAGCACCGGACCTTGATCGCCGCCCTGCAAAAAGGCGACGAGATCGTCACCAGCGGCGGTCTGGCGGGCCGCATCACCAAGGTCGGCGAAGCCTATGTCAACCTTGAAATCGCCGAAGGCACCGAAGTCATCGTGCAAAAGCCGGCCATCGGCATGGTACTGCCGAAAGGCACGTTGAAGTCCCTGTAATCGCCCTGGAAGGCGGCATATCAGTCAAATGCGTACATTTCTGGATTGCTTCGTCGCTTCGCTCCGCGCAATGACCGGAATGGCCGTCATTGCGAGCGAAGCGAAGCAATCCAGTTTCGCACCATCCTGAACAATACCGTTCCGATAACCGCCCTCCCCGCTTTCGAGCCGCCATGAATCGCTATCCCCTCTGGAAAAACATTATCGTCGTCGTGTCGCTGGCGCTGGGTTTCATCTACACCCTGCCCAACTTCTACGGCGAATCGCCGGCCGTGCAGGTATCCAGCGCCAAGGCCACGCTCAAGATCGACGAGCGCACGCGCAGCCGCGTCGAGGAGGCGCTGCAAAGCGCCGGCATCGCCCATGACGGCATTCTGCTCGACAACGTCGGCGTCAAGGCCCGCTTCGCCAATACCGACATCCAGATGCAGGCCAGGGATGTGCTGGAAAAAACCTTCAATCCGGACCCCTCCGACCCGCAATATGTGGTTGCCCTCAACCTGCTCTCGGCCTCGCCGCGCTGGCTGACCGCGCTGCACGCGCTGCCGATGTATCTCGGTCTCGACTTGCGCGGCGGCGTGCATTTCCTCTTGCAGGTGGACATGAAAGGCGCGCTGACCAAGCGTCTCGACTCGACTTCCGCCGATCTGCGTACCGTGCTGCGCGACAAGACTGTGCGCCATGCCGGCATCAGCCGCGACGGCGAGCGCATCGTCATCGTCTTCCGCGACAGCGAGATGCGCGCCAAGGCGCGCACCGCCATCACCGCCGCCCAGCCTGATCTGGTGCTGACCGAGAGTGGCAGCGGCGACGAGTTCCGCCTGCTGGCGACGCTGCGGCCGGAAGTGCTGAAAAAACTCGGCGAGGACGCGCTGAAACAGAACATCACCACCCTGCACAACCGTATCAACGAACTCGGCGTCGCCGAGCCGGTGATCCAGCAGCAGGGCGCCGACCGCATCGTCGTCCAGTTGCCGGGCGTGCAGGATCCCGGCGAGGCCAAGGACATTCTCGGCCGCACCGCGACGCTCGAAGTGCGCATGGTCGCCGACCCCAACGATGCGCTGGGCATCGACACCGTCATCGAGCGCGACCGCGACGGCAGCGAAAGACCGGTGGCGCTGAAAAAACAGGTGATCCTGACCGGCGACCGCTTCACCAAGGCCGAACCGACCTTCGACCAGAACCATCAGCCGGCCGTTTCCGTCGAGCTCGATGCCGTCGGCGGGCGCGTCATGCGCGACGTCACGCGCGAAAACCTGCACAAGATGATGGCCATCGTCCTTTACGAAAAGGGCAAGGGCGAAGCCATTTCCGTCGCCCGCATCCAGGGCGAATTCAGCAACCGCTTCCAGATCACCGGCCGTTTCTCGGCGCAGGAAACCAACAAACTGGCCATCCTGATCCGCGCTGGCGCCTTGGCCGCGCCGATGGAAATCATCGAGGAACGCACCATCGGCCCCTCGCTCGGCGCCGAGAACATCAGCAAGGGTTTCAATTCGACGCTGTGGGGCTTCGTCGTCATCGCCCTGTTCATGATCCTCTATTACCAGATCTTCGGCCTCGTCTCCTCCCTGGCCCTGGCCGCCAACCTGCTGCTGCTGGTCGCCCTGCTCTCGCTCTTGCAGGCGACGCTGACCCTGCCCGGCATCGCCGCCATCGCCCTGACGCTGGGCATGGCCATCGACGCCAACGTGCTCATCAACGAACGGGTGCGCGAGGAACTACGCGCCGGCATGCCACCGCAGGCGGCCATTTCTGAAGGTTACGCGCGCGCCTTCGGCACCATTCTCGATTCCAACATCACCACGCTGATCGCTGGCCTCGCCCTGCTCATCTTCGGCTCCGGCCCGGTGCGCGGCTTCGCCGTGGTGCATTGCCTCGGCATCCTGACCTCGATCTACTCGGCGGTGTTCATCTCGCGCGCCCTGATCAACCTGATCTACGGCCGTCAGAAGAAACTCGCCAAGGTGGCCATCGGCCAGATCTGGAAACCCGGCCTGACTGCCGCCACCGACGGCAAGAAATAAGGAAACAGCGTCATGGAATTTTTCCGCATCAAAAAAGACATTCCCTTCATGCGCCATGCGCTGAAGTTCAACATCATTTCCTTCGTCACCTTCCTCATCGCCGTTTTCTTCCTCGCCACCAAGGGCTTGCACCTGTCGGTCGAATTTACCGGCGGCACGCTGATCGAGATCAGCTATCAGGAGGCCGCCGAACTGGAAAAGATGCGCGGCGCGCTGGGCAAGGCTGGCTTCTCGGATTTCCAGGTGCAGAATTTCGGCACCTCGCGCGACGTGCTCATCCGCCTGCCGCTACGCAACGCGGAAGACAGCGCCAAGCAGGGCGAACAGGTGAAGGCCGCGCTCGACGCCGAAGTGCCGGGCGGCGCCTTGCGCCGCGTCGAGTACGTCGGCCCGCAAGTCGGCAAGGAACTCGCCGAGAATGGCGCTCTGGCGCTGCTGGTGGTGGTCATCGGCATCATGGTCTATCTCGCCTTCCGCTTCGAATGGCGTTTCTCGGTCTCGGCCATCATCGCCAACCTGCATGACGTCATCATCATTCTCGGCTTCTTCGCCGCCTTCCAGTGGGAATTCTCCTTGTCGGTGCTGGCTGCGGTACTGGCCGTGCTCGGTTATTCGGTAAACGAATCGGTGGTCGTCTTCGACCGTGTGCGCGAAACCTTCAAGCGCTCGCGTGGCCTCACCACGCCGCAAGTGCTCGACCACGGCATCACCAGCACCATTTCCCGCACCATCATCACCCACGCCTCGACCCAGGCCATGGTACTGTCGATGCTTATTTTCGGCGGCGAAACCCTGCACTACTTCGCCATGGCCCTGACCATCGGCATCTGTTTCGGCATCTATTCCTCGGTGCTGGTCGCCTGCCCGCTGGTGATGTGGCTGGGCGCTTCGCGCGAACAGTTCGTCAAGCCGAAACGGGGCATCGAAGGCGCCAACGAAGACGGCGCCGTGGTTTGATCCAGCATTCCATTGAAACCGGCAAGGTAATCGGTTGAGATGGAAATGGAATGATGCGCCCCGCCCACATTGCCGCCATGCTGGGCGCTTGGCGAACCACGCCAGGCTGATTAGCGCGAGAAGCAGCCGTGCCGAACCGGAAAATATTTCCTCTACGGAACGTCTGCTGCGTGACCAAGCTGCCCTCCAATGGATAACGCCGCGGCGTTATCCAATCGCCCCGCCGCGCAAGGCTAGCCTTGCTCCTGCCGGGCGGCAACGGGCGCATCGTTACATATTTCCTCGGTAAATCTCCGATAAATGATAAAATATCTATTGCGAGTGCATAGGCAAGCTGGCCCGAATTATGTCTCTTCATCACATTCATCGCTCAGATAGAACCGCATTGCGGAAAACGTGGTTGCCTGCTCTGATTGTGCTGGCTGCCTGTGTGGTCGTCTATGTTTTCTATTCCTGGAAACCCGGGAATGACGCAAACCATGCCGACGACAATACCCTCCAAATCGTCGCGCCGCCCATTTTCGATGAGCCGATCGAGCCGATTTCCGCGCCGACCGGGCTTGACGCGCTAAAAGTAGCGCTCGGGCAGACTCTCTTTCATGATCCCCGGCTTTCCCGGGACAACACCGTCAGTTGCGCCAGCTGCCATGATTTGCAGACAGGCGGCGTCGATCACCGTGTCCGCTCGTTTGGCGTCGGCAATGCCGTGGGCGACATCAACACCCCGACCGTCTATAACTCTGGCTTCAATTTCCGGCAATTCTGGGATGGGCGGGCCGCTTCGCTGGAAGAGCAGGCGGCGGGTCCCATCCTGAATCCGGTGGAAATGGCCTCCTCCTGGGAGCAGGTCATTGCCGTCCTGGAAGCCGATCCACAGATGGCTTCCCGCTTTCGCGCCATTTACGGCGGGCCGGCAACGCCGGCCAGAGTCATGGAAGTCCTTGCCGAGTTCGAGCGTTCCCTGGTGACGCCTGCCCGCTTCGACCGCTGGCTGAAAGGGGAAGCGACCGCGATTTCCGATCAGGAACTGGAAGGCTACCTCCTGTTTAAACGACATGGCTGCGCAACCTGCCATCAGGGAAGAAATGTCGGCGGCAACATTTTTCAACGCTTTGGCGTCATGCTCGATTACTTTGCCGACAAAAAGGTGGAAAAGGCCGATCTGGGGCGTTTCAATGTGACAGGCCGCGAGGAAGACAAATATGTTTTCAAGGTGCCTAGCCTGCGCAATGTCGCCCTGACCGCGCCCTATTTTCATGACGGTTCGGAAGCTTCCTTGCAGGAAGCCGTGGCGATCATGGGGCGCTACCAGCTTGGCCTGGATATTCCCGAGGAAGAAGTGCGCTCCATCGTCTTATTCCTCCATACCTTGACCGGAGAAGAATTGAAATGACGCCCGGTTTTCGCCGCCCCACCCTCCGCATGTTCCTGCCATGGATGATATTGGCCATTCTCGGCGGCATCCTGCTCACCCTCTATATCCTCAGCCATTCCCTGAACGAGAGCGAGCGCAACCGGGTCGAACAAATAACCCGCCAGATCGAGACGCTGGATACCCGTATCAATTTCGACGTCATGCGCCTGCACCATCGGCAATTGCTGACCTACGACTCATTGAGCATTTCATCCGCGCAGATTGATTCCCTGCTGGTGGAGTTGCAGGGGGCTTTCGTGCGCATGGGCATTCCCGGGACGCTCAAGAACAGCAGCGAGGCATGGCAGAAAAAGAGCCTCCTGCTTGACGATTTCCGGCGGCAGAACGCCGTGTTCGCCAATTCCCTCTATCACTTTGTCAATCTTTCCCGGCATTTGTACACCGCAAAGGCCGATGGCGCGGCAAAAAATCTGGTCGCCATCATTACCCGCGACCTGCTGATTTTCGTCAATGAACATGATGACAGGGAAGCGCACGCCATTCTGAAAAAATTGAATCAACTGGAAAACAGCGCGCCTTCCTTTGGCAAACATGCCGACGATGCAAGATTGCTGGCCGCGCACGGAAATCAGATCATCAATAACCATTTGCCCGTGCAACGGCAAATAAAGGAGATATCCCGCAATACCTTCCCGCAGGAAATTGCTCGCGCCTACGGCAATTATCTCGAATCCTACAGCCAGCTACTCAACCGCGCCGAAGGATACCGGCGGATGATGGCGGCTTTTTCGCTTCTGCTGGTTTTCAGCGTTGTGATTATCATGCTGCGTCTGCAGCAAACCGCGCGAGAATTGGAAAAAAGCCACGCCCTGCTCGACAATATCGCCGACCATCTGAGCGAAGGCATTTTGAGTTTTGACGCCAACGGCAAGCTGAATTTCATGAACCAGCGCGCGGAAACCCTGCTGGGACGCAGCGAAACCGAACTTTTCGGCACGGACGTCGCTGCTCTCTGGCCCGCAAGTGATGTCGCGCATTCGGCGTTTCGCCTGGCGCTCAAGTCCAATATGCACCACGAGGGCGAGGAATGGCTGCAACACGCCAATGGCGAACGCTTTCCCGCCATTTTTCTCGGCGGCCCGCTGCCCCCCGATAGCGGCGAGGGTCTTGCCGGCTACGTCACTTCATTCCGGGACGTTACCTTCCAGCATCAGGCGGAAGAGCGCCTGCGCATTGCCGCCAGCGTTTTCGACAATATCACCGAAGCCATGGCCATTGCTGATCAGGACGGCATTATTCAATCCGTCAACAGCGCCTTTACCAAAATCACCGGCTATACCGAAAAAGAAGCCATTGGCGAGACACCGGGCAAACTGCTGGCTTCCGGCTTGCATGACCCAATATTCTACAAGGAGATGTGGCGGCAAATCATCGACGATGGGCACTGGCAGGGAGAAATCGTCAATCGCCGGAAAAATGGCGAGACATACCCCGAATGGCTATCCATCACCGCCATCAAAAATGAATCTGGCAAGGTCATTCAATACGTCGGTCTTTTCACCGATATTTCCGAGCGCAAACAGACGGAAGCCTATATCAACCGGCTGGCCTATTATGATCCGCTGACCCGGCTCGCCAATCGCCTTCTCTTCAACGACCGCCTGGGCAACGCCCTGCTCCAGGCGCACCGCAACCGGCGCCCGCTGGCCATTCTTTTCATCGACCTCGACCACTTCAAGGCCATTAACGACTCGCTCGGCCACAAGAAAGGCGACGCCCTCATCATCGCCGCCAGTGAACGGCTCGCCAGTCTGTTGCGCGAGGGCGATACGCTGGCCCGTATTTCGGGCGATGAATTTGCCCTGCTGTTGCCGGAAATTACCTCTCATGCCGACGCGTTAAGCCTCGCCAGCCGCATATTGCAAGAATTTTCCCGCCCCTTTGGCTTGGATAGGCGCGAGTTTTTCATTTCCACCAGCATCGGGATCGCCATTTATCCATCGGATGGCGAAAGCGAAGACATCCTGATGAAGAATGCCAATATCGCCCTGCACCATGCCAAGGATGCCGGGCGGTCCTGTTTCCGCTTCTTTTTGGAAAGCGACAACACCTATTCCCTGGATCAACTGGAACTTGAAGCTGATTTACGCCATTCCGTCGAACGTGGCGAGTTACTCGTCCACTATCAGCCCCAGATTGAGATCAGCAGCGGCCTCATTCACGGCATGGAAGCACTCATCCGCTGGCAGCACCCAACGCGCGGCTTGCTGCTGCCGGGCCAGTTTGTCCCGCTGGCGGAAAGTATCGGCTACATCGACACCCTCGGGCAATGGTGTCTGGATACCGCCTGCCGGCAATTTGTCGAGTGGCAGAACCAGGGAATTTGTCTCCAGCGCATTGCCGTCAACATTTCTGCCCGCCAGCTTCGCAATCCCGATTTCCCGGAAAAAGTGTTGCAAACCGTGCATGAAACCGGAATCCAGCCTTCCTGCCTGGAAATCGAATTGACGGAATCCTCAATGTCCGAAGACCCTGAATTGATCTTCGGCATCTTTTCAAAATTGCGCCAGGCGGGCATCCGCATCGCCATCGACGATTTCGGCACCGGCTATTCCTCGCTCTCCTACCTTTCCCGTTATCCGGTCGACGTGCTCAAGATCGACAAAATTTTCGTCGAAAACGTGAGCGAGGCAGAAGATGCCTTCTCCGTCGTGCATGCCATTGTCGCTTTGGCGCATTCGCTGAAAATGATCGTGGTCGCCGAAGGCGTGGAAACCGTGGCGCAGCGGGAAACGCTGATTAATCTGGACTGCGATCTATTGCAGGGCTTCCTCTATTACCGCCCTTGTTCCGCCGCGGAACTGATAGACCTGCCCTATTATCAGGAAGAAAAAACCTAGGCTTTCTTCCACTGCGCGGCTTACCAGGCCGGTATCTCGGATGCGGGCGGCGGTGGCGGCGGCGCCGGTAGCCAGGCGCCGCTGGCGCCGTAGACGCCGGCCAGCGCCAGCAGCAGAGCGATGACGAAAGCCAGCGGACCGCCGCCTTTGGCGTCCTCGCCCTGTTCGACTTCCTTCGAGCCGCTCAGCATCGGCCAGAACATGTTGTTTTTCTTGACGAAGACATAGAAGGCGATCGCCGCCACATGCAGGCCGACCAGTATGAACAACAGGTTGGCCGCCAGATGGTGCAGGCCGGTCAGGCGGTTGCTCAGGCTTTTGTCGACCAGGTCGAACAACGGCCCGACGAAAGCAATGTCGTCATTGGTGAACAACCCGGAAACAGCCTGGAAACCGACCACGGCCAGCAGGCCGAAAACGGACAGGGCGCCGAGCGGGTTATGCCCTTCCCCGTGCCACTCGCCTTTCAGATAAGCGCGCAATTTGGCCGGCGTCGGGAAGAACTGGGCGAAACGGGCATAGGTCGAGCCGATGACTCCCCAAACCAGACGGAAAACCAGCAGCGCAACGATGAACAGGCCGAGACGCCCGTGCCAGACAATCAGGCCGCCGCCGAGTTGGCCGCTGATAACGGCGCCGATCACGGCCAGCACCAGCAACCAGTGAAAGAGGCGGGTCGGCAGATCCCAGAGTCGAATGCGCTTGCTGTTCATGTGTGCTTCCTTTGTTGCAATAAAAATGCAACAGGCGCCCGCAGGCGCCTGTCATACGCGGTACAGTACCGGCCAGTTTAATCCTTGATCTTGAAATCGTCGTGGCACCCCTTGCAGGTGCCGCCGAGCTTGTCGAATTGCGCCTTGACCGCGGCGGCATCGCCACCGGCGGCGATCTTGGCCATTTCATTGGCTTCGCGGTTGAAATCGGCGGCGACCTTGCCGACCTTGTCCTTGTTGGCGGGCGCGAAAAATTCGGGCTTGACGCGGGTTTCCACCCAGCCCTTGCCCTTGTCGGTGCCCGGCAGATACAGCGATCCCATGCCCGAATTGGCGAGGCTCTGGATCACATTGGCGGCCTTGATGACGTCGTCCTTGTTGTAGGCGCCTTCGATACTGGCCTTGATGCGGTGCATGTTCCAGGACATGGTGGAATACGCCGACTGACGGTACTTGATGGCGTCTTCCGGCTTCATTTGGGCGGCGGCGCTTCCGGCCAGAGTGATACCGAGCAGGGCGAGCATGAGTTTCTTCATGGGTCTTTCTCCGATGAGATGTGAAGGGGCTTGATAACTATACCAGCTTCGTTACAGTCTTCCGTAACCGATATCACATAGCAAAACCAGGCCGGGGCGAATCTGTCTATAGCGCGAAAACATGCTTGACGCGCAGCATTGGCTGACCGGATTCGATGGCCAGCAGGCGGGCAATATTGGGATGCTTGCCGGGATGGGCGCGCTCGTCCTCGCTGTGCTCGGCGAAAATTTCCAGGCCCTTCCTTGCCGCCTCGGCGGTGATCGCGCCGTAGGTTTGCGCCAGATGATTGTACACCGCCAGCGAACCCTGGCTGCCCGGTTTGTTTTCGATGCGGGCGACGACCTCGCCATCGGCGTCAAGCAGGTTGAGCGCGGCCAGGTGGGAAATACCCGGCAGCTTTTTCAGATTGTCGTTAAAGCTCATTTCCAGTCGTGTTTGGCCTTGACCAGACCGATGATCAGCCCGGTGGTGAAAGTGGCGACCGGCACGGCGAAGGCGATGGCCTTGATGCCGCGCTCGGGGCCGTAGATATAGAGCAGCAGCAACGCCGGCAGAAGGCCGATGAACAGGCCGATCAGCCCGCCCCTGACGCCGCCGCGGATGACCTCGCGGTCGGTACTGCGCCGCTCGCCGACGCAATGCGGGCAATAGATGGCTTCATCCGGGGCTTCCTGCCCGCATTTGGCGCAAAGCATTTGCCTGCCGCCTTAAATACGCCTCGCCAGTTCCGACGCCTTGCCGGTGTAATCCCAGGGCGTCAGACGCAGCAATTCGGCCTTGGCTGCCTCGGGAATATCCAGGGTCGCCACGAAATCCTGCATACCCTGACGCGAAACGCGGGCGCCGCGCGTCAGATCCTTGAGTTTTTCGTAGGCATTTGCCACCGCGTAGCGGCGCATTACCGTCTGGATCGGCTCGGCCAGCAGTTCCCAGTTGGCGTCGAGGTCGGCGTGCATCAATTCGGCGTTGATTTCCAGCTTGCCCAGACCCTTCAACAACGAGTCGTAGCCGAGCAGTGTGTAGCCAAGGCCGACGCCCATGTTGCGGAGCACGGTCGAGTCGGTCAGATCGCGCTGCCAGCGCGAGATCGGCAGCTTCTCGGCAAGGTGTTTGAGCAGTGCGTTGGCAAGGCCGAAATTGCCCTCGGAATTCTCGAAGTCGATGGGATTGACCTTGTGCGGCATGGTCGAGGAACCGATTTCGCCGGCCTTGACCTTCTGCTTGAAGAAGCCGAGCGAGATGTAGCCCCAGATGTCGCGGTCGAGGTCGATGAGGATGCTGTTGGCGCGGGCGAAGGCGTCGAACAGTTCGGCCAGCGCGTCGTGCGGCTCGATCTGGATGGTGTAGGGATTGAAGGTCAGGCCCAGCGATTCGACAAAGCGCCGGGCAAAGCCCTCCCAGCCGTAGCCCGGGTAGGCGGCCAGATGGGCGTTGTAATTACCGACCGCGCCATTAATCTTGCCCAGCAGTTCGACGCCAGCGATGCGGGCGCGGGCGCGCTTGAGGCGGTAAGCGACATTGGCCAGTTCCTTGCCCATGGTCGTCGGCGTTGCCGGCTGGCCGTGCGTGCGGCTCATCATCGGCACTTCGGCGTGGGCGTGGGCCAGCTCGACCAGCCGGGTGATGACACCATCCAGCGCCGGCAGCAGCGCCTGTTCGCGGGCGCCCTGGCACATCAGCGCGTGCGACAGGTTGTTGATGTCCTCCGAGGTGCAAGCAAAGTGGATGAATTCGCTGACCTTGACCACCTCGGCATTGGCTTGGGTCTTGTCCTTGATCCAGTATTCCAGCGCCTTGACGTCGTGGTTGGTGGTGGCCTCGATGGCCTTGACCTCGGCCGCCTGCTGCGGACCGAAGCCGGCCACCAGCGCATCGAGTTCGCCCACGGTCGCCGGCGAGAAGGCGGGAATCTCGGCGAAGTGCGGCTCGGCGGCCAGAGCCTTCAGCCACTCGATCTCGACCTTGAGCCGGGCGCGGATCAGGCCGAATTCGGAAAAATGCTCGCGCAGGGCGTCGACCTTGCCGGCATAGCGGCCATCGAGCGGGGAAAGCGCGGTCAGGGGAGTGAAATTCATGGGCAACATCCTTTGGCGTAATCGGAAATTTTACCCGCCCAAGGACGCACTCGCCATACGCTATAATCGCTTCCCCCAGAGACAGAGAAATATACAATGAAGCTGATCGGCACCCCTACCAGCCCGTATACCCGCAAGGCGCGGATCGTGCTGGCCGAAAAGAAGATCGAATACGATTTCGTGACTGATTCGCCACGCTCGCCGGACAGCACGGTGCCGACGATCAATCCGCTGGGCCGGATTCCGGTGCTGGTACTCGACGACGAAACGCCGCTCTTCGATTCGCGGGTTATCGTCGACTACATCGACAACGTGTCGCCGAACAACAAGCTCATCCCCGCCCCCAACCGCGAGCGCATCGAAGTCCGGCGCTGGGAGGCGCTGGCCGACGGCATCTGCGATGCCGCCGTCGGCATCGTGTTCGAATCGCGCCGCCCGCCGGCCCAACAAAGCGCCGAATGGATAGCCCGCCACCAAGCGGCAATCATCCGCAGCCTCGCCTTCATGGCCGCCGAACTGGGCGAACAGCCTTACTGCATGGGCACCCACTTCTCGATGGCCGATGTCGCCGTCGGCGCCGCCCTCGGCTACCTCGCTTTCCGCCTGCCCGACGTGGCCTGGCAGGAAGAACATCCCAATCTCGACAAACTGCACGCCAAGCTGTTGCAACGCCCCTCCTTCGCCGAAACGCTGCCGAGCGACTGAGGCCGCGCTGGCTCTGGCGCACCGCGCCGTTGGAGCGGCTGCAAAACGGGATTGTTTCGCCATGTTCGCCGGCTGTTTTCGCGCTGTCATGGCGCGGCGCAAAGCGCCGAGGCAATCCAGAAATAGTGCTGTGTGAAGCAAAACCCCAGAGCGGTTTTGCTTCACATGTAGACATTCGGCACCGCCTCTCCCGCCCCTTCGGGGCGCCCTCTCCCACCAGCGAGGGAGGGAAAGATGCTCTCCTCGCCCGCTGGCGGGACAAGGCCACAGGACAGCCCGAGGCCGAAGGACAGCCGAAGGTTTGTCCCGCACAACGGAATACGGCAAAGGCGCTGGCCCCGCGTAGCGTGATGCGGCAAAGCCGCACCAGGGGCCAGATGCGAGAGCGCCTCCCCATATAAACCAAAGCCGCTCCAACCCGGACGCCGCACCCGCAATCCCCCCCGGACCGGGCTGCCTGTTCTCCCGCTGCTCGCCGTTCATGCGCGCCTTTGGGTTTGGGACGTTGACGGTACAAATGGGAGTGATTATCATTTGAATATCTGCAACACCTCCAAAAAAAACATGAAAAACCCACCCCACCGCCTCGCGCTAGTCGCGACCATGATGCTTGTTTCCGCCCTTGGCAGCGGGCTGGCACAAGCCTTTCCTGAACCTGCCGGGATCGCAGCCACTGCCGCCGCCTTCCGCTACCCCGCCGCACTGCCACCGGAAAGCGCAGTGCGCAGCGCGCTGGCGCGGCTCCCGGAACTTCAGGCGGCGCGCGCCGGTATCGATTTTTCTGCCGCCGAGCGGCAACGCCTGCAAAGCGGGGAATATGAATGGATGCTGAGCGGCGAAACCGCGCACCGCCGGGTACGCGGAGAGGCCAATTCCCGGGATTGGGAAATTGCCGCCGAGCGCCCTCTGCGTTGGTTCGGCAAGGCGAAAAAGGACGCAGAACTCGGCCAGCACGCAATGACGCTGGCCGCGGCGGACTATGCCAATGCCTGGCGCGAAGCGGGCCGGGAACTGCTTGCCGCCTGGTTTGAACTGCTGCGCGAGGAACGCGCCGCGTTGCGCGTCGCCGAACAGGTCGCCGTTGGCGAACGTCTGCTCGACAGCATCCAGAAGCGCGAGCGCGCCGGCGAGTTGCCAAAAATGGAACTGCTGCTGGCGCAAACCGAACATGAACACCTCATCGCCGAACAGCAGCAGGCGGTACAGCGGGCGATGCTGGCGCGGGCGGCGCTGGAACATAAATATCCCGGCCTGCCGCTGCCGCCGACTGTTTCCGACACGCCCCTGCCTGAGATTCACGACAGCATGGAGCAGGTCGACTGGGTTGAGCGCATCGTCGCCGAAAGCCGCGAGCTCAAACAGGCGCAAGCGCGGACGCAGGAAAAACGGCTTCTGGCCGAACGCATCGCCCTTGAGCGCCAATCCGACCCCAGCATTTCACTGCGTTACACCAGCGAACAGAACAACGAAACGCGAATCGTCGGCGTCGGCATCAGCATTCCGCTGCCGGGGAAAGCGCGCAGCGCCGCCCATGCGGGTGCGCTGGCGCAGTTCAATCAGGCTCACTTTGAAGAAATGGGCTTGCGCAACAAGGTTGAACGCGAAGCGCGGCGACTGGTGGCCGAGGCGCGGGCGGCGGGTAATTTTGCCGCCACCCAGGCGCGCATCCGCAAGCAGACGCATTTGAGCGCCGCGCTGACCGGAAAAGTCTATCTGCTCGGCGAATCCCACTTCACCGACACCCTGCTCGCCAGCCGCCAAGCCCTCGAAACCACCCAATCCGCCGAAACCGCCCACCTCGACGCCCTCGAACACCACGCCCGCCTCCTGCTCGACGCGCGCCTGATTTGGGCCTTGGGGCAGGAATGAACGGCTTGGCGATTGGGGATTTGCCGGGCAAATTACCCCTTCTTGTGCGCCGCCAGTCGCAGCCAGGTGTCGACCACGGTATCCGGGTTTAGCGAAATGGACGAGATGCCCTGGTCCATCAGCCATTCGGCGAGGTCGGGATGGTCGGAGGGGCCCTGGCCGCAGATGCCGATATATTTACCGGCCTTGTTGGCGGCGGCGATGGCCATGGTCAGCAATTGCTTGACGGCCGGGTCGCGCTCGTCGAACAGGTTGGCGACCAGGCCGGAGTCGCGGTCGAGGCCGAGGGTCAGTTGGGTCAGGTCGTTGGAGCCGATCGAGAAGCCGTCGAAAATTTTCAGGAAATCGTCGGCCAGCAGCGCATTGGAGGGGATTTCGCACATCATGATCAGCTTCAGGTCATGCTCGCCCTGCTTCAGCCCATGTCCGGCCAGCAGGTCGACAACGGCCCTGCCCTCGCCCAGGGTGCGCACGAAGGGTACCATCAACTGCACGTTGGTCAGGCCCATGTCCTCGCGCACTTTTTTCATGGCGCGGCATTCCATCTCGAAGCAGTCCTCGAAGGTATGGGCGATGTAGCGTGAAGCGCCGCGGAAGCCGAGCATCGGGTTTTCCTCTTCCGGCTCGTAGAGATCACCGCCGAGCAGCTTGCGGTATTCGTTGGACTTGAAGTCGGAGAGGCGGACGATCACCGGGTTCGGCCAGAAGGCGGCGGCGATGGTGGCGACGCCCTCGACCAGTTTTTCAACGAAGAAATCCCGGGGACTGGCGTAGCCGCGGGCGCGGCGCTTGATTTCGTCGCGCTTGGAGGCTGGCAGGCGCTCGACATCGAGGATGGCCTTGGGGTGAATGCCGATGACGTTGTTGATGATGAACTCGACGCGGGCGAGGCCGACGCCGGCATTGGGCAATTGCGCGAATTCGAAGGCCAGTTCGGGATTGCCGACATTCATCATGATCTTGAGCGGCACGTCCGGCATGGCCGTGATGTCGCGGCTACTGACTTCGTAGTCGAGCCGACCGCGATAGACGTGGCCGGTATCGCCCTCGGTGCACGAAACGGTGACGATCTCGCCTTCGTGCAGCGTCTCGGTCGCGTCGCCGCAGCCGACGATGGCCGGAATGCCCAGTTCGCGGGCGATGATGGCGGCATGGCAGGTGCGCCCGCCGCGATTGGTGACGATGGCCGAGGCCCGCTTCATCACCGGCTCCCAGTTGGGGTCGGTCATGTCGGCGACGAGCACGTCGCCCGGCTTGACCTGATCCATCTCCCGCGGGTCCTTGACCACGCGCACCGGGCCGACGCCGATTTTCTGGCCGATAGCGCGGCCGGAGGCGAGCACCTTGGAAAAGGATTTGAGCCTGAACTTCTCCTGCCGGCCGGCGCGCGTCTGCGACTGCACGGTTTCCGGGCGGGCCTGGAGGATGTAAAGCTTGCCGTCGACGCCGTCCTTGCCCCATTCGATATCCATCGGGCGGCCGTAATGCTGCTCAATGAGCAGCGCGTAGCGGGCCAGTTCCATGACCTCCTCGTCGTTGATCGAGAAGTGATGGCGCAGGCTTTCCTCGACATCCTCGGTGATCGTCGACTTGCCGGCGGCCTTCTCGCTGGCGAAGGTCATCTTGATCATTTTCGAGCCGAGGTTGCGGCACACGACGGCCTTCTTGCCGGCGGCCAGCATCGGCTTGTGCACGTAAAATTCATCGGGATTGACGGCGCCCTGCACCACCGTTTCGCCCAGGCCGTAGCTGGCGGTGACGAACACCGCATCGCGAAAGCCGGATTCGGTATCGAGGGTAAACATCACCCCGGCGGCGCCCTTGTCCGAGCGGACCATGCGCTGGATGCCGGCCGACAGCGCGACATCGGCATGGGCGAAGCCCTTGTGCACGCGGTAGGAAATGGCACGGTCGTTGTACAGCGAGGCGAACACCTCCTTGATCGCGTGCATGATGTTTTCCAGGCCGACGATATTGAGGAAGGTTTCCTGCTGGCCGGCAAAGGAAGCGTCGGGCAGATCCTCGGCGGTGGCCGAGGAGCGCACGGCGAAGGACATGTCGACCGGAGATTCGGCAGCCAGGCGCTGGTACTGCTCGGTAATGGCGATGGTCAATTCCGTCGGAAAGGGCGTATCGACGACCCACTGGCGGATGGCGGCGCCGGTCGCGGCCAGGGCGTTGACATCGTCGACATCAAGCGCGGCGAGCGCGGCATTGATCTTCCCGTCGAGACCCGATTGCGCCAGAAAGACGCGATAGGCGTGGGCCGTGGTGGCAAAACCGCCCGGCACGCGCACGCCGCTGCCGTCCAGTTGGCTGATCATCTCGCCGAGCGAGGCATTCTTGCCGCCAACCTGCTCGACATCGGCCATGCGCAACTTCTCAAAAGGAATGACCAAGGATTTCATGTGCTTTCCTTTCAATGAAAAATCAAATGGATATATGTGAATTCTAAGAAGTTTCTTTAGATTTGTGCCGGGCGGCGGAATGCAGCGACTGGGCCAGCGTTTCGCGGACAAAATCAATGTGCGTTTCGGCGGCGCCGCGCGCCGCCTGCGGTTTACCCTCGACGATGGCCTTGTGGATGGCCGCGTGCTGGCTCAGCAGCAAGGAACTCGCCACCGGGATCGCCTTCAGCCCGTCGAGATTGAAGCGGATATCGTCGCGCATCAGGCGCAGCAGGGTCGTCGACAAGCGGCCGAGCAGCGCGTTGTGGGCAGCCTCGCCGATAGCCTGGTGAAAAGCGATGTCGGCCGCCGCGCGCCGTTCCGCGTCGTCGCCCGCGAAAGCCTCGCGCAGCGCGGCGAAAGCCTCTTCCAGACGCGCCAGATCGGCGGCACTGGCCCGCTCGGCGGCCCAGGCGGCGGCCTGGCCTTCGAGCAGATGGCGGAATTCCAGCATATCGGCGCGCAAATCCGGGTGCCTGTCGAACAAATCGCGCCAGGGGTCGATGAAGGAAGCATTCAGGCTGTCGGTGACAAAAGTGCCGCCGCCCTGCCGGCTGCGCACCATGCCCTGCGAGGCCAGCTTCTGGATCGCCTCGCGCAGGCTCGGGCGCGACACGCCAAACTCCACCGCCAACTCGCGCTCCGGCGCCAGACGATCGCCCGGCTTCAACGACCCGTCGAGAATACGGCGTTCCAACGCGGCCGCGATGGTATCGGAAACACGCGGAATTTGAGCTGTCATTGGTAAGACCAATTTAATTGGTAAGACCAGAAAATTCTAGTCCGCGCCCGAGCAAATCGCAAGCCTTCCAGTTCGCGCCGCACGCGGCATGCACCTGAAGCGGCAGCGCGCCGGGATGGCGCAACAGCGGGTAGAATCGGCCCCACTCCCCCATGCTGTCGGCGTCATGCCCAATCCGATCAAACGCACTGTTTTTTTCATATCCGACGGCACCGGCCTGACCGCCGAGGCGCTCGGCCACGGCCTCCTGACGCAATTCGAGAATGTCGAATTCAAGCAAATCCGCATCCCCTTCCTCGACCGCGTCGAACAGGCCGAGGCAACGGTGGCGCGCATCAATGCCCAGGGCGAGGCCGACGGCTTGCGGCCCATCATGTTCACCACCCTGGTCAACCCGGCGCTGGCCGCCATCGTCCACCAGGCCGACGCCTTTTGTCTCTCCTACTTCGATACCTATCTGGCGCCGCTGGAAGCCGAGCTGGGCGTCCAGTCCAGCCATACCGTCGGCCGCACGCATGGCGCTGCCGACAGCTCCGACTACAAAAAACGCATCGAGGCCATCAACTACACCCTGGCCCACGACGATGGCATCACCGACCGCGGCCTCGAAGAAGCCGATGTGATCCTGGTCGCCGTATCGCGCTGCGGCAAGACGCCCACCTCGCTTTACATGGCCATGCAGTTCGGCCTGAAGGTCGCCAATTTCCCGCTCATTCCCGAAGATTTCGAGCGCGGCCGCCTGCCCGGCACACTGGAAAAACACCGCCCCAAGCTCTTCGGCCTGACCATCCAGCCCGAGCGCCTGCACAGCGTCCGCGAAGAACGCCGCGCCGGCAGCCAATACGCCGCGCTTGCCAACTGCCGCTACGAAATCGCCGAAGCCGAAAAAATGATGCGGCGCGAAGGCATCCGCTGGCTCGACTCGTCCACCAAGTCGATCGAGGAAATTTCGACCACCATCTTGCAGGAATTGAAGCTGCGGTAAAAACCTTGATTTATAAGGAATTTTTACCAAACCCAGTCAATGACAAAGCAATTAATGCAGATGGCATAAGCGCCAAAATTTCCCCTAATTTTGTAGAAAAATTTGTAGAAAAATTCATGCCCTGTTAGAGTCTCGCCACGGAATCCAACAAGGGGCGAAACATGGCAAATGCACACAGGCTGACACGGCTACAGGCTGAAAGATTCAAACCTCCCGCAGACAAGAAACAAGAACGCTACGCCGATGGTGGCGGGCTATACCTCAATGTGCACACTGGCGGTTCCCGCAGTTGGGTTTTCCGCTACATGCGCCACGGCATCGCCCGCTGGATGGGACTTGGCCCCTACCCCGACGTTAGCCTCGCAGAAGCCCGCGAACGCGCCGCAGAGCAACGCAAGCTAATCCGCGCTGGCATTGACCCTCTCGGCGAGAAGAAGATCGTCACGGCCAAGGCGAAGGCCGAAAGCGCCAAGGCCGTCACCTTCGATTGGTGTGCGGAGCAATACATCACCGCACACGCCCCAAGCTGGAAGAACAAAGACACTACGACGCGCCAATGGCGAAACGGCTTAAAAAATTACGTTGCGCCCGTCATTGGCACAATGGACGTTGCATTGATCGAAACCGGCCATATCATAAAAATCCTTGAACCCATATGGCATACGAAGGGTGCAACGGCCAATATTCAGCTAAACCACATTGGTTCGATCCTTGACTGGGCAACCGTTCATAAGCACCGCACCGGCGAAAACCCGGCACGGTGGAAGGGGCATGTTGAAATGTTGCTGCCGGCACGCGGCAAGGCTGCCACAAAGCATCATCCCGCACTTCCCTATGGGCAGATGGCGGAATTCATGGGCGAGCTACGCGCCCGCGAAGGCATCACGGCGCGAGCTATCGAGTTTGCAATCCTGACTGCCGCCAGATCAAACGAGATACGCGGCATGACGTGGGATGAAATCGACGAGGAGGCGGGCGTGTGGATCATTCCCGCCGCCCGTATGAAGGCGGCAAACGATCACCGCGCCCCGCTGTCTGCCGATGCTTTAAGGGTTCTTGCCGACATGAAGGAAGCCAAAACCGATAACCTCGTTTTCCCCGGCGCAAGGTGTAAGCCAATGGCAAGCTCCACCCTTGTGAATATTCTAAAGCAAACGAATGACGAAAGAATAGAAAGAAGTCTGCCGGCCTGGCGCGACGCCAAGACCGGCGAAACGATCACCATGCACGGTTTCCGCTCGACGTTCCGTGACTGGGCGGCAGACCTTACCGACTACCCTAACGAAATGGCCGAAATGGCGCTTGCGCACACTGTCGATAGTGCCGTGGAAGCATCCTACAGGCGCGGCGACATGCTACAGAAGCGCCGCGCCATGATGCAAGACTGGGCGGACTACTGCGCCGGACGCTGCACGGCCTGACCAGACAACACGCCAACCCTACGAAGCGCCCGCAAAGGGCGCTTTTTTTGTTCCTGCCAGCGGTCGATGATCCGGGCGCGTTTTTCCTACCCAGGCACAAGCACTAAAAGAAGCCTATAACAGGTCGGTAGCACGTGCCGGAATCGAAGATTTCACCTTCCACGATCTTCGACACGACGCTCTCACACGGCTGGCCCGCATGGGTTTCAACATCTTGGAACTGCGAGCCATTTCCGGCCACACCACAACCAACATGCTGCAACGCTATGTATCCATCAACGCAAGTGATTTGGCCCTGAAGTTGGGTCAATCTGGCTCGACTTGAGCGAGCAGGCTCTGCCAATGAACTTCTTCAACGAGGACGAGGCGAGTGTAGGCGGAAAGCATCTCGCCCCACGTCTTGCCAAAGGTGTCGAACACTTCCTGCTCCAGTCCGAACAGCGGAAAGACCTTCTTCCCGTCCTGGCGCCAGAATACATAGTCCGTGGCGATATGAACAGGTTGCGATTTTAGGACGTGCTTCGCGTAGCCTGTAATCTTGCCGCCGCGCAGAAGCTTCTTCGCTTTGGGCCAGGTCAGCGTGACGACATCCTCGATGCGCATCCCCTGCTCCAAACCAAACAGGATGGCGGCGGGAAGCGGGCGCTGCATTTTAGCAAAGCCACGGGCGAGGTCGAGCGATGTAATCACAGTGTCGCTTGGCTCTGTGTAATCGAGCATGCTGACGCTCCCGACCACGTTTGCTACCCGTTGCAACAAGTATTCGATTACCGCGTCGGCTTGGGGTTTTTGGTTCGCCAAGGTCATCTTGGCGCGATAGGCAATCAGTTGAGCCGGAACGATCTTGTCGACCGGCATGTTCCACAGCGGGGATTGTGCCAGCGGGGTGCCGCCGAGAACTGCCGCTACCCCGTCGATATTCTTAAGCGCCTGCATGATTCCTCCTTGCGAGCGCTCAAGAATATCACCAGTTAGACAAGTCCGAGTTGAATTTTTAGATTGGTCAGCTTCTCTGTGACCTCTTTCAATTCCTTCTCCATGTTCCGGTAGCTGACCATCTTGTTTTGCCTCTTCAATTCAGCCATACAGCTTTCCAGTGATCTTGCAAGGCTCTCCAGTGATTCCATATATTCGATTTCAATTCCGGTATTTTGTCGCGCCCGCAACTCCTCCGCTAGACAGGAAGCGGTTCTTTGAGCGGTGTAGTCGGCAATGAAGGTGTCGTAGAAGAAGCCCATATGTGTTCTCTAAAAATAAAGTGGAATCACCTTGAAGCGGTCAGACATTATACCGTTACCGAGGCGTGTAAATCTCATAAAGCTAGCGGGCGCGTCGCCATCTTTCCTATACAGCCAAGCGGCTGGTTCTTGCTCAAGGAACTCTCGCACGCTATCAGCAAAAGCTCTGACATCCTTCGATCCAGACGCATTGAAAATTTCCTTTGCTTCCGCTATGAGTGCGGCTCGCATTTTAGCATCGTTAGTCATTTTGCGCTTTCTCCTTTCGCTTCGCTGCCTCATAACGCGCATATTCGCGCCAACAATGAGTTCCCGGGCTTTTGCGTGCTGGCAAAAACTTTCGGACTTATCATCAAACCGGCAATTGTAATCATCAATCAAACAGCATGGAGCTTCTTCAATGAACTTTGCCGCTTCTGCCAAAACATAACGCTCCGCTTGTGCTTGTTCTGCCATATCCATAGCTTCATTTGCTGCTAAAACAAGTTTCCGCCGTGCTTCTCCCGCCTGCTCCAGCGCGGCGAGCAGGGATTTCACGTCACTGCACAGTTGAACGACAGCATCGGCAGCCTCACCTCCGGGCCTATCGCACCGCTTTCGGATTTCGTCGAGTTCTTCATTAGTCATTCTTGTCACCAATATTCTTGAGAGAATACACAATACAGAAGATCATGGTTCCGAAAAGCGTTATCGGAAACACAATATGTTTACCTATTGCAGCCACAAGCTCTGGCGCCATCTCTTCTCCTTTCACCGCGCTTACGCGGCCTCTTTTTGTTCATCGCCGACCTTCGCGGCCAGCTTCTCGGTAATCATTTTCAGGAAGCGCGTCATGGTGAAAAGCGGCACTTCCCGCCCATTGCGATCAACAACCTGGACGATACCACCGTGGGTCGTTTGAAAAACACGCTCGCCCCACGGGAAGGTCGCCTTGACCTGCTCAAATTCGGCTTGATCCACGTCAGAACCATCCAAACCAGATGCCCGTGCCATGCACGCAAGCAATCGGAAACGCCAGGGCGCCAGCGATCAGGAAGCCAAACGAGCCTTCTTTGAGGCAAACGACGATATGAGTGATCCAGGCGGTTATGAGCCATAGCGCGATCAGCAAGCCAGCTATCCCGCTGGTGGCAAATACGGTAGTGCCGTCCTTCTTCTTGACGCTGATGCTCATGCTGCCGGCACCCCCACCACCTTCATGGATTTGTTCGAGTCGACAAGCGATACAACAGCATCTCTCATCAAGTTACTCGGGTCATCGCCCGGATGTGCCTCGACGTTCAGGTAAAAGTTACTCATGCTGCTCCCTTCAGTGTTTCGCCAAAGACCGCCGCTTCCTTCTGCGCGAGGATGCGAGCCAGACTGTCGGCTTGGGTTTTATCGGTGCGGTAGGCGGGCGCCGCCATGCGCGGGAGAAACAGGGAATGAAGCTCGCTGCTTTCGCTCGGCTTCATGATGTCGTTCGCTACAACCTCGATGACGCGGCCAACCCAATCGCTCGGGTCGACATCAACCGCGTCGCGCATGGACTCGTTCTTGACCGCGACATTCACGCGAACCCCGCCGCAATCGGATTCACAGGCAAGGGCGCCAGCGCGGCCTTCGGTCTTGGTGCCGACCGTGCCTGGAATGATGGCGACCACCTTGAGATCCACGCTGAACTCCAGCTTGAGCTTGACCTGCTCCTTGCTGGTGCCATCCTTCCAGATAGCGTGTGGGTTCTTGATGACGGTGCCTTCTTTACCGCGACGCATCAGCTCGCCAGCGTGAGCGTAAGCGTCGGCCAGACTGTGAAAAATCTTGGTTTCGATAAGCCTGATGGCCGTGCCGGGCTTGCTATTCAACACGGCGATAATCCTGGACAAGCGCTTAATGTAGGGCTGTTCGCATTTGCCCTTGGTGGCAACAGCGTTCAGCGGAATCATGTCCCACACTAGGTAGATCGGCTTCTCGTTGGCGAGAAAGCTGCCACCGCAGGCGACGCTGTTCAGAATGCCGTTGCCGATCTCGCGGGGAAGAATGCCCTCGCCTTCGCGCTTGACCAGCAGTTCGCCGTGCATCTGAACACCTGCCGGAATTCGCTCGACAACTTCGTCGACGAGCTTGTCGAACGCCTCGACGGGGAATGGCGAACCCTGACGTGACGTAATGCGGACGATGCCACCTTCTTCGCGGTCAATATTGGCGAACATCCCGTCGGCCTTCTCTTGGCTGACGACGCCGAGCTTCCAGTCGAAGCTGGACAACTTCGCGTCTTTAGGCAGGCAGCAGCGCATGTAGGGGAAGTCTGGGATCAAGCCCTTCTTCGCCTTGTTGCAGGTGCTTTCGCTGAAACCAGCGCGAAGATCCTTGCGGATGATGCGAACAAACAGTTCAGCAGACGATTCTTCCAGACGGTTGATTTCATCCAGAACGGCGTCGCGGGCGGCGAGGCCGGTCAGGTCGCGGGCAATCAGTCGATCCAGAAGCGCGAAGGTGTTACCGCCCTCGTCGAAATAACCGGCGCCGTAGGTCGTGCGTTCGGGGATCTGGCGAATGCCGTAGGTCTTGAACGGGTTGTAGGCGTATTCGAGAACGCGACAGAAGTTGGCGTCGACCACGCCCTTCCTGACCAGTGCCTCCTTTTCGTTCTTCGAGGCGGTGGCTGCGATCTCGTTGATAGCTGCAAGAATTTCCCGGCTGTTCATATCAAGCAGCCTTTTCCATCAATTGCTCACGATTCTCGAAGTGTTCGAGAACACGGTTTTTCATGTCTACTGTCAGTCCGTCGATAGCCTTGTTGGCAAATTCGATGTCTCTGTCCAATGCAATAGAGAGCGATGCAATAATATTAGCGGATGCAAAGGCAAGGCCAGCGGAAACGATAGTCGCGCCCAAGAAACCGTTTCCATTCTCGCCGCTATACGCCTCAGTCAGAATTGAGACAGCTTCCGACAGTTTATCGACGCAATCTCTTATGGATGCTCCGATATATTCTTCCACCTTCTGAAAATTTTCATTTGCTTGATCCATGTTCTCTCCTATTCGGTTGGTTGTAATTTAGCCGCCATTTGCAGGCGTGCCATTTCGAGAAGGCTCATGCCGGCAGTGATCGCAGCGACAGGAGCCGACTTTGGTTGTGACACCAGCGTGATAGCCGGCGTTGGTTCGGGTTGGGCAACAATCGGCATCGGCACTTGCGCCGCCCGGTTGATTGCATCGGCGTAACTGCCCGCCGCAAGATCCAGAAAATGCTGCGGCCTGATTGGTTCGGCGTTCGCAGGTTGCGGTGCCGGGCGCCTGTCCCTCTTTCCCGTTTTGCTCGGCTTCACGTCGCCCGCAAGCAGCGCCGCCAACTTCGGCTGACTCATTTCCTCCTGATACTGGTAAAAGGCGCGCTGCTTCTTCCGATTAATGAAGTAGATTGCTCGTCCCTCGACCAGCTCCTCTTTGCGCATTTTGGCGGCACAGCACTCCTTTTTTCCGATGGCCGCAGAACACTCAGCATGTTGCACAGCCAAACGGCCATTCTTACGTTCCGCCACGCGCTTCAAGCAGGCGGCGTAAGCCGGTTGATGTCCGACGTGTTCGCAGCCGGGAATGTGGTAGGCGTTGTTGCCGCTCTCGCTAGCCTCAACCGGGTAAATCTCGGTGTCGTTGAATTTTTCCATCGTTGTTCTCTCCTTACCAAGAACCCCAATCGGCGCCACGATTCGGCTCCGGTTTTACAACATCGACCACTCCGTCATAAAGCGGTTCAGGACATACGACATGCCCAAGCCCAAGGTAGTGCATAATTGCGCCGACAGTGTTTTGGTTATCGTAGTGGTTGAGGAGATTCGCATAAGTGTTGTCAGCGGCGAACGCTTTTGCAAAGTGGTTTGGATTAGCGGACAACAACATGCTTTTGTAGCCACGCTTGTTTTTTTCATTTGCTTTCGCGCCTAATTTGTTCTGCGCTGCCGCCAGCGAATAAACCTGCTCGACTTTTGTTTGCCCTCTACGCCTACTATCTTTCATCTTCCCATACCGAAAAACCACCACATGGCGGTCGTCGTCAATAATGGAAAAGCGCACAACCTCATAAAACTTGGTTCCGCCCTCATGCTCCATGTAACAGGTATCAGTTAAAACTTCTTTCATTTATTTTCCCATCGCATAATCGCGCAATCTCAATATCTGCATAATACGGTCTAATCACAGGAATTATAGTCAATTCTGACTAGACCACACGATTGCCTAAGCAGCTCTCCTCACAACGCGCAGCCTGACCGCGACGTTTTCATTTACAACTTCCGCTCGCCAAAAAGCATCCCGCACGACGCTCGGCGCAACCTCGTTTGGATCACGGTCTTTCGGCAACACGGCAATTCGGGCAGTGAACCCATACCGGCGCAGCAGCAAACCCGCCTCGATGGCATCGCTGATCGCCCTGTCCTCGCCGTCCCACATGAAGGTGACGATCCGCAAACCCTCTTCCCTTAGCACCATAAGCTTCGCCAATTGGCTGTCATCGTCGCCGCGTGACAGGTGCTTGCCGAACGAACCGACCGGCACCACGTCGCGCAAGTCCATGTCACCATCGAGCGCGATCTTGAGCGCCATCACATCGAAACCACCCTCACCGATCACAATGCTTTTGGCCCCGTGCGCGTTCTGCCCGTTGTAAAGGTGCGATCCTGTCGAGGCGAAGCCTGGCGGAAAGAGGTATTTCTTCTCGGCGGCGCCTGTGATGTCACGTCCTTGAAAGGACACCAGATCGCCAAGCAGGTCGAAAACCGGCAGGATGATTCGGTTCGAGTAGTCCTGAACGCGATCCCTGCCCTCTTCGTCCTTGTAGCGAAAAACACCGTGCTTGGAGAAGCGCAGACCGAAATACTTGGCGATCCTCGCCGTGATACCGCGATTATCCAGATACTTCAAATTGCGTCCGCATATCGGCAACGGATATGACGCCGGCAGATTCAATTCCGAATTCAGATTGGTGGCGACAGCGGCCCTGCGCGACGGACGCCATCCCTGCTCCTTTGCTACCGCCTCGATATGCCTGACGACATCACCATTGCTCATGCCGCCGAACGTGGTTCTGATGAAGCTCCACTTGTTGAACTTCTTCTCGCAATCGCCAGAAAAACAGTTACCGAGGCCAGTCTCCTGGTTGATGTAAACCTTCCAGTTGGCGTTGCCGCAGCACGGACACTCCTTCACGTTGAGTTGCGTGCCGCGAGCGCCGCGAGTTACCCGATAGCGCACCCCTTCCCGATCCATCCATGATTCGATGTCGAGTTTGGCGATAGCCTCCTGGAATTCCTCATTCACCATGTTCAGTAATGCCGATGCGCCAGAATTCCCGGATGACGTCGGCCACGGTTGCCTCATCCACGCCCTTTGCCAGCAGAGTCTTGGCAACCCGCTTGATGCGCTTCTTGGTGGCGCCGCTCCAGAAACCAGAACCTTCGATTTCAAAGATGGCAGCAAGCACAAGCGGATGCTTCTTCATTGCTTTTCCTTGCAGTCGAAGTCCCTCGGGCATTTTTCGCAATAGCCGTCACCATCTACCAAACCCACTAAGTAGCCAAGAAAGACCGGAATGACAATCAGGATCAAATACCCCGTAACGGAAACGCTGGCGCTAGCGTCGGTTTGTGACATCAACCACGCGATCCACACCAGCACACCCAAAAGACACGCCTTTAAAGCGACTTTTGCCACCCACACCTTGTCCATCATTCGATCCTCAAAACAGTGGTTATGAACTGCATCATTGCCAGGTTCTGCCTGACGACGATGGTGAAACCGGATTCCTGATTCCGGGACGCTGCGAAATACAGCCGCGCTTCGTCACGCATCGCTTCCTCGTCCGTGCGATTGATGGAAATCATCAGATCGACCGTGCGAACCTTGTTGAAGTCCTCTGCGACGTGTTCGGCCTTCGCCACCGTAGCGGTGTAGCCGGTTCGGTTGGTCTGCGTCGCCGTCAGCATCGCCACGTTGTAGTCGAAGGCGATAGCGCGAAGATCGACGTAGATTGACTTGGAGTTTTCGATTGGATCGTTGTAACGATGATTCGGCGCCATGATGTCGGCGTAGTCGACCACCACCAGATCGAAGTCGATAGGTGGGCGGACGCTACCGTCGTCGTTGCGTCCGGGTGACTTGTAGCGATCCAGCAGCGTCCGCAGCATGTTCGGCGTCAGGGTGCCAGAGGGATATTCGTGCATGACGAACTTGCCGACCTTGCGATCAAAGATTTCCTGAATCTTCTCGGCAACCTCGTGCGGCCTCTTGTCCAACTCCTTCATCATCACTTCGGCGATGGAAGCATCAAGCCGGTCGGCAACAATGTTCGCGCCAACTTCGAGCGTGACGAACAGAACGTTCTTTCTTGCCAACCATGCGGATTTTGCAAAGCCGACCAACGCTGTGGACTTCCCCATTTTTGCTCCACCCATGATGGTCGTCAGTTCGCGCCGACCCCAACCTCGGTGATAGAGGATTTCGTCCATCTTCGGCACGCCGGTCGTGATGCCCTGCGGTGGCCGAATGCCAGATGCTCTCTCTAGCCGGTTTTCGGTGCGCTCCTTGATGCGCTCGGCATAGTCATAGGCGTCACCATCATCATTCGCGCCGATCTCGATGGCTGCCTTGACGACCGTTTCCGCTTTCTCGAATTGGCCCTTCTCGCGCAAATCGACACACTTGACCAACGCCTCGCCGAGCGCCTGATGGCGAGCGAAGGCAACAACCTTGTCCTCGACAAACCGGGCATTACCGAGGTCGGCGGCAAAAATCTCCTTGCGGGCCGCAACAACCAGCGGCGCAACATCCTTGCGGATTACCTTCGCAGTAACGTCGTCGCGGATGGCCGTAACCAGCGACGCGGGATCAGGAACAACGCCGTAGCGCTGATGATGGCGCAAGGCAATATTTACCAGCGCCGCCTCTCCCGCGCTCTCGAAGAATTCGGGACGCACGACGTGCGACATCCGGCGCATGAACTGATTGTCGCGCAACGTCAGGGCCGCGATCTTGGTTTGGAATCCCGCATCGAAGGCGAATTTCTCGCCCTCGTAGGGTTCGGACGCCGACGACACTGCCGGCGCTGCGCCAGAAAAACTGGCGCCGATCATGGAAGCAACGGACTCTTCCGTCGCTCGCAATGCTTCACCCATGTTACCGTGCCTCAACGGCAGCGCTGGCGCTCACCGGGGCATCGTTGTGACTTACCAGTGGAGAAAACTCGGAAATGTCATGCTTGAACAGGACGCGAGTGGTGTAAGGGCCGTTGTAGTCGCCTTGAGTGTGCGGCACCCGCAGACTGATCGTGTATTTGTCGGACGCTTTGATTTTGCCGACCACATGCTCGCCGGTGCTAGCCTTCTCGATTTCGACGGTCGCACCAGACGATTCCAGCGCCCGCAAGAATGCCTCGTGACCAGAGGGTTTCGAGCCATGCTTCGGCTTCCCGCCAAGAGTCCGTCGACCGGAGCAGTTATGCTCCTGATCGGCGAAACTGCGAGCGTGTGCCTCGTTGTTGTAGTGCGCTTCGTGCATTGTGCTGATCTCCTGTTTTGGTTGAGCCATGTGGCAAATGTTTGTGTCGTGCGACGAATGAATTATAGTCAATACTTACTAGATTATTTAAGCAGACGAACCCTCCTTGATGGCACTATCAACAACCCGCACGTCGAAACATCGCAGAGCCTCCTCGATCCGCACAACGTCATAAAAATACATGGCGCTGTGCAGCGCATAGTGCTTGATTGGACGTTCTTTGATCTGCTCAATCACAAACGCTTCATGCGCCTCTTGATCCCCGCTTCCCGTATAGTTTGACACTTGATAATAGGGGTCTGTCGCAACGCGCAAACTTGCCTTGCGGGCGTCCTCCCAAGCAATCATGGCATCCGCGAACAAGTCCTCGTTCTTGACGAACATGGCTGGTCGGGGCGCATAAATCTTCTTGCCGCAGACGATCAGCCGCATGTGCCTGTGCATCGCAAAGCGCAGGAAGAAGTCATAGGGCAGGCCCACACGGTCACAGTTCTGACGCAGCCGCCAGAAGGTCAGCTTTTCTTTCCCGGTGAGGAAGTCATGATCCTTTATGCCGCGAACAAACGGCGCTCTATCGGCGTCAACGGCCTTGCGGTAGAACTCGCGGTAAGCGTTATTGTAGCACTTGATGAAGTAGTAGGTCGCCTGCATTGGGTGGAGCCGGCGGTAGTCGAACCACTTGCTCGCCATCAGGTCTGGTTCGCACTTCAAGTCCTTGTGCGGTATGTGTCCTATGGTGAGAACTTCGTAGTTGAGGAAGCCGAGGTTCCCTCCATAGAAGTTCCCCAACCAGACTGCTCTTGGGGTCATCCGTGTCGTTTCGTAAGTAAGCATTGAGACAGATTATAGTAAGTATTAACTATATAAATACTACCGACCGGCCCCAAAATCCCCAAGTCATCCCCAAGACATTGGCGGCTCCGAGAACCCCAATTCGCCGCAAAATCGTAATTACGTTTATCAGTATGGGCGTATCGTCGTAAAATTACATGCACGATATTGCAGAGGAGATCAAAGTCATGATCGTTGGAGTCCTGAACCAGAAAGGTGGCGTTGGCAAGACAACGCTGGCTGTGAATCTGTCGGCAGAGTTGGCGCGTGCCGGAGAGCGCGTGCTACTGATTGATGCCGATCCGCAAGGCAGCGCCCTTGATTGGGCGGCAGCGCGCCAGGGCGAACCGCTGTTTTCCGTCGTCGGCTTTCCACGCCCAACCATTCATCGGGAAATCGCTCAACTTGGCAGCGGCTACGATCACGTTATTATCGACGGGCCACCTCGCGTTACCGACCTAGCTCGGTCAGCGATCATGGCCGCCGACGTGGTTCTGATCCCGGTGCAACCATCGCCCTACGATGTTTGGGCAGCCGAGGAAGTCGTCAAGCTGCTCGATGAGGCCAGCGTATATAAAGAAAATCTCAAATCCGCATTCGTAATTAATCGTAGAATCGCAAAAACGGCGATTGGCCGCGACGTGGGCGAAGCTCTGGCGACCTACCCTGTCCCCGTTCTGCGGGCAGGCATCACGCAGCGCGTCGTGTTCGCCGAGGCAGCCGCGCAGGGACTTGCGGTGTATGAGATTGACCAAAGTGGCCCGGCGGCCGCAGAGATTGCAGCCGTGGCCGTCGAGTTGAAGGAGTTTGCTACATGACCAAGAAGGTTTCTTTTGGCGCCAAACCGACCAGCAAGCCTGCTGCTGCGGACGCTGATACCTGGGTGGAAAGCCGTAGCGCAGGCCAACCCGAGAAGATGAAGCGCCTAACCATCGACATACCAGACGGCCTGCACCGCAAGATAAAATCCGCCTGCGGGCTGCGCGGCACTACGATTGCGGACGAGGTGCGCGAATTGCTTTTGCAGAAATACGGAAATCAGTAAAGGCGATTTTGTGCTTTAACGACCATCAAAGAAGAACGTCGCAAATTCAGGCTTGGGCGTATCGTAAGCCGAGACGATCTCCTGCACGATGCCGCTTCTGACCACATCCGCACGGTCGAAGCGAATGTGCTTGACGCTCGGAATGTAGCTCAGGCGACCGACCGCATCTTCCAAGCCACTCTCTCCCTTCACGTCCTTCTGTGTCATGTCGCCATTGACGACGACGCGACAATCATTGCCAATGCGCGTCAGGAACATCTTCATCTGAACCGGCGTGGTGTTTTGCGCCTCATCCATGATGACGAACGCTCGCTTGAACGTCCTGCCGCGCATGTAGGCCAGTGGCGCCGCCTCGACGATGCCGCGCTTAATAAGGAACTCGACCGTGGACTTGCCAAGCCGCTCGTTCAGAACATCGCGGAAGGGTTGCAGCCAGGGATCGAATTTTTCTTCCAACTCTCCCGGTAGAAAACCAAGGGATTCGCCCGCCTCGACCGCCGGCCTGGTGATGATGATCTTGTCGATCTCGCCCGCTTCGAGCATTTGCGCAGCAAGAGCAGCGCACAACCACGTTTTGCCGGTGCCAGCAGGGCCGGTCGCAAAGGTGAGCGTGAAGTTCTTCATGGCGTTGATGTAGCGCTTCTGGCACTCATTGAGCGGGGCGACTGGAGAGGTGTCGCGCTTAACCGTTTGACGGGTTTCAAAGGCGCCAAACCGCTCGTCTTGCGCCTCCTTTCCTGCTTGGGTTTGTCGTCTGGAGGGCTTCTTAGCGGCGCTGCGTGTCATCGTGGTTTGCTTCTATGCTGCGAGTAGGGATTTTGGAACAGAAGCTTCGTATTCCGAGGCTTCGCGGTGATACCACTTACCGCCAGCGACAGCGAAATCAGTCACGGCGATGTAATCGAAGTTGGTTGAGCGCGTCTGTGTATCCACATTCACCAGACAGAAGCCGTTGTGCCACTTCTCGCCCTCGCAGTAGGAGGCCGAACGTCTGTGACCAGCGCCAATCTGATGCCACTCGTAAGGGCCGTAGATCGGCGAGAACATGCCCCACGCCTGATGCTGGTGGTTGTGACCATTGACGCCCGGCAGGCCCATGTTGCGAGCGTGCGGAAAGTGGTGGCAGATCACGCTGTCGAAATAGACCTTGTAGTTGTTGCCGATCTCACGGTCAAAGTCGCGCTTCGTCCAGGCGGCGAGGTCGGCCTTAGCGATGTAGTTGATCTGGAATTCATCCAGGCCGAGCAGCTTGCCAACCGTGAAGCCGTGCAGGTCGGACAGCACCGCCCGCAATGCCGGCGTGGCGTCGGCTAACTGACGCAGCAGACGGGCTTCGTGGTTGCCTTCGATGAAGTCAATCTGTGTGTTCGGGCAAGCTTCTCGCAACGGGCGCAAAATGTTTTCGTGAGCGAAGCGGATGCGGCCAACCACATCCCACTCGCGGGGATCGACGCCATACTTGCCAAACTCTGGCAGATCGAAGATGTCACCAACAAGAACAATCACGTCGGGCTGCACGCGCTTGGCCGTGTCGAGCAGCACACGCAGGAGGAACGGGTCGATTTCGATATCGTGGAGATCCGAGCAGGTCAGGATCGTCTTAAAGCGGTTGTCATTGATCCGCTCGTATTTGTCAGCGTAGTCCTGGCGCTCGATGTTGATGCGCCGGTAGTGGTCGACGCTCGCGTGTTTGGCAATGGCGCGTTCCATCGCGTGCTGGCTGCGCGAGAGCTTCAGCCCCGCCTGACGCTTGAATTCGGTGAAGGTGCCGAAGTGACGGTTCCAGGTCGCATCCGAGATAGCGCTGTTGTTGCGAAAGCCATTGCGGGTCAGTTCGACTTCTGGATCGAGCGCCTGAACGCGCAGCAATTCGTCAATGCACGCCTGCGCCGTCAGATCCCTGAACTTGTCCTCATGCTCGGACGCCGGCACATCCGGGCGCACCCATTGGGCACGATTCGCCAGTTTCGGCCAACCTTCGTCGCCCTGTCCCGTGCGGCGGATCTCCGATGCCTGCTTACGCACGCTTCTGTCGGAACAATGGCCGAGTGCTTGCGCGACATCGGCCACAGTGGGGTATTTTTTGAGGTTGTTGTAAATCGCCGCAAAAGCTTTCGCCGCTTCCAGAGTCATTGATCCGCCTGACGTTCGATGAGTTGTTCGACGTAATCTACGAGGGCGTCATGCCTTATTGCGAGTTCGTGATAGAGCTGGACGATTTCGAGGTCGTTGTCGAGCAGTTCGGGCAATCCAATGCCGGAAGGCGCTTCGCTCGCACCATCGCCGAAGCTGGCGGGGCTAATAGGGAATCCACTGCGGGCGCTGTTGAGCAGCCGGACAGTGCCAATGTCAATGCCGTCATCACGACAGGCAAGACGAAGTTGAGCTTCATTGGGCATCTCCTGTGGTTGAGGTTGCGGCTGGACGCGGGCAGCGACCGCCTTGCGAATGTCCGTGACTCGCTGATTTGAGTTCGTGACCTCTTGCTCGGTGGCGACCGACACCTTCAGGCTTTCTCGAATATCGGCGGCGGTTTCCGAGCGGGCGCCGACGATGGTTTCAAGCTGATCCGCCTTAACGAATTTGCCCTTGGTTGCATAGCCGACAGTGAAGCCGACCGCCAGAGCAGCAGCCGCGACAACGGCGAGGTTCTTGATACTGTCGATACCAAACATTCAGGCGAACACCGGGGTTTTGCCAGCTTGAAGCTGCGCCAGCGTCAGCCCGTCGGTGGCCTGACAGTGCGCAAGCTCCTTGAAACTCTTCCAGCGCCCTGCCCACTCCAGACCAACCGACTCCGCAATCTCGCCGCAGCGGATAAAAAGCGCCGTGTCGCTCCATTGCGCTTTGCCGTTGATGATTGGGCAGAAGTCGAAAGCCAGCCGGTAATTGTGAAACGACTGTCCAGCTTTCGCGTTGGTCACAATCAGCCCCGGATTACTGCGGCCCTGCGCATACAGCGCCGCCTGCGATTCCATGTCCCGGTAGGTGCTGGTGACGATGATGCTAACGCCTTCGTCGGCGCACTTGGCAATGAAGCGCTCGGCGAGCGATCTAACATGCGGGTGAAGTTCCTTGAGGTCGCGGCTGTTGATCATTTGCTTTCCGTCTCACAAGTGTTGCAGGCGTTGCGACTCATGCCATTGCGCAGCCTCGCCTCAAACCTGTCCTCGACAATCTTGATGAATTCGGCGCCCATGTGACCAGCCAAACCTGTGCAGATCGCCGTCAAAGGGGCCGGAACGTCGAAATGCACACAGCCAAGCCAACACAACAGACCGGCAAATCCAGACATGCTCATGTGCATCAGGATGGACTTCATCGAATGCGGCATTCCTGACTGCATTCGTCGGAAATATGAAACCAGACCGCCCCAAAGAGCGGTAATGGCGGCCAACCAGACGTGCGTCCATTCCAGTTGGTTCAGAAAACTACGTTCGGGCATCATGCGTCCATCGTTATTGCTTGTTTGGATTTTAATTTGGATTTGCCAGAAAATCTAGTAAATTCTTACTAGATTTTAATGGTATTGCTTTATCTGTAATTACCACGTCCAAACAGCCGAACAGCCCAATACATCAGCGTTCTGGTAAAGCACGGAACTTTCAGAACCCTCATCGCCTCAAGAAAAATATCATCTGCCCACCGCTTGTTTCTGATGGCGTGATTGTAAAGGTAGTCGTGAATGATCGCAGCCTTGGCGTATTTGCCGTGCGGTGGGAATATCGACCACAGGACGCGGGGAATCGTAGCGAGGTCGGTAATAAAACCAGCCGGGACACTAATCACGACGATGCTCGGAAACCGACCGACATGATATTCAAATGGCGCGAGTAACCGCCAATGGTAGCTGTCGAGCATTCGTAGGTCGGCGGGCGTGGTGAAGGAACTCATCGTTTGTTTTACCATTCAATTATGAGAATGCCACCTGTGGCATTACCAGCGACACTGACGGCGCCGACGCTATTACTACCACCACCACCGCCACCATAGCCGCTACCGTTAGAATTACCGCTGCCACCATTGCCAAACACACTACTACCGCCGCTGCCGCCGAGGGCGCTATATTCCTTACTGGCGCCATTACAACCGTTGGAGCCACCAGCGCCACCAGCGCCACCAGCGGCACCAGCGGCTCCAGCGGTGCCTTTACCGCCAGCGCCACCAGCGCAAGTTAACAAAGCGCCAAAGCTGGTGGCGCCACCAGCGCCACCAGCGACTTTATTACTACCGCCAGCGCCACCAGCGCCAATAATTACGGAGATGTTTTGTCCTGGTGTTACGGCGCACTTCTTATACAAAACACCACCACCACCGCCGCCGCCACCACCGCCACCACCATTGATGTTATCGCCACCACCACCACCACCACCACCGGCACACCCAGATCCCCAAACGCTAGTAACGCCCGCAGGAACAACAAATGTTCCGCTGGCTGTAAATACAGCACGGTTCAATCCTGCTGCGGCGGTCACAAACGCCGTCGTCGCAATCTGCGTCGTATTTGTTCCCGCTGCCGCAGTCGGGGCGGTTGGCGTGCCGGTCAGGGCCGGACTGTTGAGCGGCGCCTTAGTGTTCAGATCTGCCGTCGTCGGTAGCTTGACCCAAGCGTTCCATTTTGGTTCGCGCAAGTAGTAATACGTTCTTCTCCAGGATTCGCCAGTATCGTATCTGGTGTAAGTCTGCATGACTTCGTTTGGGGTGACACCAGCCGTCTCGACAAACAACGCACCAGCGATAGCAACCGGATAGTTTTGCCCGCTTGCTGCCCGCGCGTTCAGTGGTTGTCCGTAGAATCCTGCGGTCATGTAGGTATCAAGATCGGCTGCATTTGGTATATCAATGTGATTGGCGGGCATAGCGCCCAATGCCGCCAGTGCCGCCGCCGCCGTGTTGGCGCCAGTGCCGCCATTAGCTACTGGCAGCACGCCTGTCACGTCCGTCGGCAGCGCGACTTGGCTCCAGGTAGGCGCAGAACTTGCGGTGCCGGTGCGCAAGATACGGTTGGCGGTCGTGGATGGTGCGATGACAGCCTGAGACATCACGCCGCTGCCGCCGATGGTGCCAACGGCGCTTCCGGGAAATTTGTCGAGTTCGGCCTTGGTGATGCCAATAATTTGGCCGCCGGATTGAATATCGTATCGCTTCCCCACAAAGGTTCCGGTAAAAACTGGTATGCCTTTGATATCTATCGCGCCGCTACCGTGCAGGCCAACCCGGAGAAATGACGTAGCAAATGTTGTTCCATCCACAAAAGTAATGGGGATATTATTTGTATAAGCAGTGCTTATCTGACCACCCGCCGCAACTTCAAGACCGCTCGTGAATGCCCCATCGAAGGTTACGCTCGTGCCAACCCTGAGCATTCCGCCATACTGCACACGCGCAGCGTGTGCCACTGTTGCGGCACCTTTAAATATCGGTTTTGCAAGGATGCAAGCGCTGCCTTTTTCAATCTCCAGGCTACCGGAAAACGTGCAGTCCGTTAACGACCCAAACGCACCTTCCCACACTACCGTTTTCGCCTGGAATGTGATGTTCGTAAATCTCGCCCATATCCCGCCAGAGAAAGTAATGTCACTGGAAAAAAAAGTTGCCCCATTTATACCGGAAACGTAAAGGCGCTTACTCCCGGCTCCAGAAAACTGATCGCCAGATAACGTTACCCCAGGCCAAGTGCCTTCCTGGAACGCTACCGTTACGCTGTTGTTGCGTATATTGATTTTGCGTAGGGCATCAAAAACGCCCGTCCAACTCTTTACGGCGCCCGCTGCCGTATTGGCCGTGCCGGTATTGGTGTCGTTGCCATCTGTGCGCACGTAGATCGTGTGCGCTGCGGTGCGCCAGTCCAGCCGGTTCATCAAATACTTGACGTTGTTCCTGAGCGCCTGCGTCAGTGCAACCAGCGTGGAAGCCGTGGTGATTGGCAAGTTGGCCGATTCTGCCGCGTCGGTCAGCGTCGCGCTGATGGCGCCGGGGTTCGCCACGTCATAGACAACCACCCATGTCGGGGTCATGTCCTTCAGGGCATAGATTTTGTCTTGGTCGGTGCGGAAACACAGCATTCCAACCTGTAAATCCTTCGTCGGAAAAGCTGTGCCAGATGAGCAGGATAGTGCGGTCTTGTCGTTGTTCAGCAACAAGGCTAATGAGTTCTTGATTGTTTCGGTTTCTTGGATTTCGGTGTAGCTTTGCATGGTGTATTCGAGGTGTTGCCCGGTTACTGCGATGTGTTTGTTTTATACGCCCCACTGCATTTTCGGCAGCATGTCGATCAATTCTTCAACCGTTGGGATTTCGCGTTTTTCTGCCACAACATCGCCCAGAATCTCGTAGCATTTCGACCAGACTGCATCACGCCACTCAACGCAGGCTTGTCCCTCCGCTGCGAATTTCGGGTTGGTGCTTGAGGCGTAAGAGCAAGCGGAGAGAATGCCGTCGTAGCCGCGTTCTTTAGATTTAGCGTCGAGCATGGCTTGCACAGCGCTTATCATTGATGCTTGAATCTCTTCAACGGTTGGCGGCTCAACCGCAGGGGCGGGTGGTTCAATGAACTTAAAGCCGTCCCATGTCCAATCAATGCCGGGAATTTGGCCGCCATCTTGATTGATCAGTTCAATGTGATCCCATTGATCCGCAATGAGGGCAACAAACTCTTCGTCGGCGACGATGATGTTTTCAACCTTGTTGTTTTTGATTAGTGCGTAATTCATTTTGTTTTCTACCATTCGATGAAAAGAGCGCCGTCGCCGCCGCTGCCGCCAGCGCCAGCGGCGTAGTTTCTACCAGCACCACCACCACCACCGCCACCCGATCCTGTGCCGCCGTTACCACCTTTACCGCCTGCGGCGCCAATACCACCACCGCCGCCACCACCCCCGCCATTTGCCGCAACCCCACCAGCACCAGCGGCTCCAGCGGTGCCGTTTTCTCCATTCTTGTTGGTAAAGAGAAAAATCGGTATTCCACCACCACCGCCGCCGGCTGTGCCGACATACATTAAGCCGCCGCCGTCACCAAGAGTCTGATAACCGCCGCTGCCGGGCATTCCGCCATTGCCACCACCGGCGCCACAAGCAGCGCCACCGCGTGCGCCAATTGGACTTGAGCCAACAGATGTGCCGTTCTGACCGCCACCGCCACCCCGAAGTGTCAAAAGGCCGCCAAAAGAGGTGTTACCTCCATTGGTTTGGGCCGCCCCTCCAGCGCCGATTGTTATGGTGTATGTAAATCCTGGAGTGGTGCCCACCGGAATACGCAAACGCGCTTCGGCTGCCCCGCCGCCGCAACCTGGCGCCCCCGTGACAATGCCGGCGTTAGTGGTGGCGCCATTCCCACCGCCACCACCGCCGCCGCACCCGGAAATGAACACCCTTTCGGTTGGGGCCGTAAATGCACCCGACGCCGTAAACAATACAGAGCGCGGTTTTGTTGACGTTGCCGCCTGCACAAACGCCGTTGTGGCAATTCGATTATCATTTGCTCCCGGTGGTGCAGTCGGGCAGGTTACGTTGTCCGCCAAGGCGCTAATGGCCACATTGCCGTCTTTGTCGGGCGCAGTAGAATTAACTTTCTTCACGAATGCCGTGTGGCGCAAACCGTCCAGAAGCTCGGCGTTCAGGTCTTTATTGACCACCCCATTTGAAATAGGAATTTGACCTGTTTTATTGCCCGCATGAATTCCATCTAGCAAATCAGCATTTAGATTGACATTGACCGTGCCGTTGTTGATTGGAATGTTGTCTTTCGCGTTACCTGACTGTTTGCCGTCCAGCAGATCGGCGTCGAGGCCGGAACCGGCGCCATCGTTGCTTTCGTTCCAGATTTTCGTCGCCGCGTTGGCCGCGCCTGCTGCGACATTGAAACTGAAGCCGTTGCCGGTGCCGGCATCGAAGATGCGCAGACTGTCGCCGTTCAACTCAATGGCGAGATTGCCGACAAGCGAAGTGCCTGTGCTGCCCTTCGCCAAAACAATCTGCCCGCCATTGGCGCCGGTCGCTGCGCGCACGGTCGCGCCATTCGCCAACTCGGAAACCGCGCTGTTTCCGCCGTTCAAATCTGCGAGCAGCGACCACGTAGGGGCCATGTCCTTGAGAATGTAGAGCCGCAATTGGTCGGTGCGGAAGCACAACATGCCACCAATCAGCCCGGTCGTCGGAAAAGCTGTGCCAGATGAGCAGGATAGTGCGGTCTTGTCGTTGTTCAGCAACAAGGCTAATGAGCTTTGAAGCGACTGTGAGGATTGAATATCTGTGTAACTTTGCATCTGCTACTCTAGTAAGGGCTTACTAGAATTATATGCCAAGGCAAATAACTGTCAATAGCCATGAGCGGCCCATGTGAAGGCGCCGGTCACAAAAGCTCCAGTCACGGTGTCGCGCAGACGAACCGAAAAGCTGTCTTTTGTTGGCACGCCATTGAATTCAACAGCAACCGGGTTACCGCCAGTGCCGCCTCTCGCGGCCAGCGTGATTTCTGGAACAATGTGAAAGTGGCGGTTGTAGACGACGGTGATGCCATACGCCGCATTGGCGATTGTTGCCGACCCTCGGTCGATTAAATCAGGCACGTCGATGGTCGCCTGAAGATTGGTGAGCAAACCACGGTCGTCATTCTTGGATTCCAGCACAACGCGGAACATTGCCTCCCGGTATTCATAATCTCCAGGAATGAAGTCGCGCCATTTCTCGTAGCCGGGGACATTGCCGTAGTGCATGAAGGCGACGAAATCCTTCATCGTCACGTCGCCAGACGCAAGCATTGTGTCCGAGATCACAAGATCGCCAGGACGACGAATGGACTCTGCGATAGCGAACGCTTCCGCCTTATTCAGCTTGTAGGTTTTTGCAACGCTTTCGGCCAGTTTGAGCGTTTCCGCGAACTTGCGGATGTAGGTGACGCCGTTCTTCACACTGTCGGCAATCTTGAGTGTTTCGCCCTTGTTTAATCCGACCGTCTTGTTGATCCTCTCAACAAACCCGAACGATTCAGCGAGTTGCTTGCCAAACACCTTGCCACCCGAATCGCCAATCGTCAGCGTTTCGTCGAGGTTTTTATCGAACGAGAACACTCTGGTTTTTTCGGTAACCTCAAACACCTCACTCAAATTCAATCCATAGAGTGAGGTGTTGGCATCGACCATCCTGAACGATTCAGCCAGCGGCTTGGTAATCGCTTTGCTGTTAGTATCACTGATTGCCAGCGTTTCGTTGAACTTCCTGTCAAACGAAACGACGTTGCTTGTAGCCTCGGTGAATCTCAGAGTTTCCTTGGGGTTGAGGCCGATGAGGGTATTACGCGATTCGGCAAAGGCTAAAGCTTCGTTTTTGACAACAGATGATGACTTCGCAACAGCGTCCGCCAGCTTGAGGCTTTCGCTGCCGGCTAGCGTGTAATTGATGAAGTTGTGTGCGTCAAACCAGGCACGGTAGCCGTATTTCACCCATTGCGAGTCCGCGTCAGCCCATGTCGTAGCTGGCCCATTGGACTGCGTTACAGCTACCGTTGCCATGTCTCGGCATTAGCTCATCGTGAACGTGAGCGTTACTGCCAACGTGTCGAGCGCACCTTTGTTGATGACAGCGAAAGTCAGGCGGTCGAACATCGTGCCGCCGGTAGCCGCGTTGAATGCACCAACTTCGGTGATTGCGCCGGTTGCGACACCGGCATTGAAATTTGCAGTGAGCGTGAAAACCTTGGTGCCAGCAGTGTGTGCGTAGGTTGCGGCGAGGCGCCCGCCAGTCATTTCTTCGACAAGCGCGGTCTGCGTTGCTGCGGCTGCCGTCGTGCCGGTTCCGACAGCGATATGGTTCATACAGCCGGGTCTGGAGCTAACCTTGCCAATGGCGTCAGCAATAAAGTCGAAGCCAGCATTGACGATAATGTTGTCTTTGTAGCGGGTTTCAACAGTGCCGTCAGCTTTGGTGAGAACGGCGGTCATTGCGCCTTTGAGTGTCAGTGCTTCGTTCAATCGCACGTCGAATCCTTTCAGCGAAAAGAGGGTTGAGGTTTTCGGCCTACGTCTCTCTAGTCACCGATGCGGACAACACATTACCATAATTCGGTCAGCTTATCTAGTCAGTCCTTACTATAAATTACGTCCAGTAAAGGCGCAACGCATTGAATGTTCCAGATGGCTCAAACATCTCTTCTCCACTCGCCGGCTCACCGCCAACCTTCGAGACAAAGAGCTTCCTCGCCTCCTTGGTTTGAACAATACAAATTCCAACCACGTCTCCCGCTGCGATCTTTAGCTTCGCGGTGACGGCGTGACCGCACCCATCAAGCAGCCTAAATTCGCCACTTGGTTCGTTGTAGCCGAGACGCAACACACTGCCGGTATCAGTATTTGCCATTTCGAGAATCGTCAGTTCTGCGGAATCGCTGACCAGTTTTGGAATCACCCACAGGCTGTAGTTGAAGGTCGCCGGCACACTCAGCGATGTCCAATCCGCTCTTACGCCGCTGCGCAAACGCACACCACTGCTGTATCGTCCAGTTTCGTAGGTGACATTTTGCGTTGTGGTTGCTGCTTTGCCGGTGAGGCTTGTCAGTGTGCCGTTCAGGCGCCAACCATCAACCTCACCGTAGCGCAAGCCAATCTTGCGGGCGATCTGGTATTTGCCAACCACAGAGTCGATGTCGCCACCTGGCGCCCAATGCCGTTCGCTTTCCGGGTCATCCCAATCGAATTTCGAGGTATCCCAATTCATCGAATCCGTGTCATAGACGATGGAGTCGAGCGTGGCGTAGATCGAGTTTTGCGCCCGGTAGCTGTCCAGAAGATCGACCGGGAAGATGTATTCTGATCGCGCCACATTCTGATCCATCATCAGGTCGTAGCCGACAATGTGCATGTTCAGCCTGTTGCCCGGCCAACCAAGCAGTTTCTCGTCGGCGGTAAAGACGATGTTGGAATCGGTCGGCATGGCGATATTGGTGTCGATCCATGCTGCTTCATTGGAATAGATGCCCGGCGAAGCAACCGCCTTGACCCAAAACTTGCGAATGCCGATGCCGCCAGATGGAATACTGAAAGTGGTCGCCTTTGCCTGTGAAACCAGCGTGCCGGTATTCCAAGAATTGCCCTCGCGGATTTCGTAATAGACAACATCGGGTTCGACGTTCGGGCGCCAGTGCAGTTCGAGACGACTGCCGGACTGGATGATGTCGAAATTCGCTACGGTAGCCGGCGCTGTCAGGGTCAGCTTGACCGTGGTCACGTTGTCCGAATACTCGTCCTCCATATTGATGGAGCGGATGTGGTAGTAGTAGTCGCCAGCGTAGTCCTGATCGTGCGTTAGCATGGTGCCAGCGAAGTCTGTTGTCAGAACCTCACCGGAGTCCCAGGACGGGCCAACACGAAGTTCGTATCCCTTCAAAGCGATGTCTGTTACCTGATCCCACGTCAGTAGCAGGTCGCTGGTGCGCTTGGTGATCTTGAAGTTGGCAACATCACCGGGCGCAGCGGTCTTGCCGAGCGTGACGTAGTCAGCCTCAAAGATCGGCGAGCGCACACCAAAGGCGCTGATGGCGACGATCTTGAAGCGGTAGGTGCCAGCGCGAACGTTTTCGAGATCCAACACCGGGCTGCTGGTCGTGACGCTTTCCCAATTGGTTGCGTATTTGCCCTCTCGTCGCCACGTCACTTCGTAGGACATAGCGTTGCCGCTCCACGACGCGAACAGGCTCAGGCCAAGGACGCCGGGAGCCACCAGATACGGCGACTCGAACACGGTGAAGTCGCCAGGGGCAGCGACGTTCTTGGTGTCGATGATCGAGATTTTGCGCTCTTCGAGCTGCCAGCCCTTCTCGATGGCGTTGTATTTGGATGGATTGTGTTCCAGTGCGGAAATCACGAATTGGCCGGGCTTCTCGCCTTGAGCGACGCCAATCACGCGGGCCAGCATCGGTTCGAGATTGGCCTCGGCGATCAACCAGATAGCGTTCGGCACCGGATCATCCGGCAGTGGGTCACGCCAACTCACGGTGTTCAGTTCGTAGATGCTTCCAGATTCGTAGATGCCGCGATCCACAAAGCTGCCGTCTGGCATTCTGATGGAGATCGTCGACACGCCGACGCCAAGCTTGATGGGTGCGTCGAGTGTCGCAGAGGTGCGCGTGGCGGCTTTCAAGCGCCCGCCCATGCGCTTACCCGCTCTGTTTGCGTCGTGAACCTTTACCACATCGCCGGGCATAACCAGTGCGGAGTCGATGCCGACGCTGAAGGTAATCATGTCGGACTCGTAGGCTTCGGTGTAGAGAATCCACTTGCCTACCCGCGTCGCCTGACCCCGCGTGGTGCAACCGAAAGCTAAAACCTCTGCCTTGCGAATACCGTAGCGGGCAACTAAATCGGCATCCTCGACGTATTCGATAGCCTGCCTGTAGTTCTGCTCCGGGTCGCTCCACGTCACATGGACAACCGAGTGACGATCCTTTCTTGAAGATCCCGCATACTGGAAAATGCCGTCGATCACGTTCGACTGGCTGTAGATCATGCTCGGATCGGTCGGAGCATCCTGCGTGAAACCAACCATGCCGCCATTCCAGTAGCTCATGCCGTTGAAGGCAGAGCAAAGGTCGGTGATCAGTTGGTAAGCCTCGACGCGGCTCTGGATCGCGGTGTTGATGGCGAAGCGCGGCTCCAGTCCGCCAAAACCATTGTCAACCATTTCATCGCAGTATTTGCCGATCTGGTAGAGCTTGCCCTTGTCGATACTGGCGGCGCCGAGATACTGACCCAGACCATAGCGCTTGTTGGTCAGCACATCGTAGAGAATCCACGCCGGGTTGCTGGACGTTGCCACCTTGAATGTGCCGTTCCAGACGCCGATGTAGCTGCGCGTAACTGGATCGTAGTTCGACGGCACCTGAATGTAGAGGCCATCAACCAGGTAGGCACGGGTTGGAATCTTGTTGAACTGCTCAGAGTTGATATTGACGCCACAAAGCACGGAGTTTGGGTAACTCAGCTTTGAGTTGGTGATCTCCGTGTAGGTGTCGAGCCACGTTTCGTTGTTGATGTTGCCGGTCTTGGCATCGTCGGTGACACGCACCATCTTGATGCTCCAGCGTGTAACCGGAACGCCGAAAGCAGCACCACCCTTCGGCAGCCAGAACTGATAAGCTTTCTGGTAGCGCGAGCGCGTCTTGCCGGTAATTGTCAAATCGCCCGAAAAAGGCACGTATGCCCCACTATCGCCATTGGTCGAAATCTCAAAGCGAAATTTGACGCTTGAACCGTGCGTGTCGCCGGTATTGGTGTCCTGATAGGTGAGCGCCGGGATCGTGACTAGCAGGCGCACCGCGTCGGCGTTCGGGTTGGTGATGGACACAACAGCCGGCTGATTCTTCGTGACCCTGACGTTCACCACGGTCGGCGCCTCGATGTCGGAAAAGCCCTTCATCGGCGTTTGAATCTGCTGGCCGTCGCGGAAATCCCATGACACGCCCTCGAAGTTGCGTGTGCCGTCCCTGTTCTCCAGGGGTGTGTCATCGAAGAAGATCGACTTGGCGCCATTGACCAGGCCGCCGATCTGTCCCTCGCCGAGCAGGTCGATGAGCGACACCATTGCGCGGGATTGCAGGCTTTCTGGATCTTCGATGGCGGCACGACCGCCCTTGCTCTTGCCACCGCCACCACCTGCCCCAGCGATCACAGGGTAGCGGTCACGATGCCCACCGTTATGCACCCTGATCCCGTCGGCGATAAAGGTGTGATGCGGCTCGACGGTGAGGTTCCAGACAGGTTCGTGCCCGACCAGTTCGGCGTCAATGATCGGGCGCAAATGCCCCATGCCATCCACCAGCGCGTCGTGCGTCGTCAGACGGCCAATTTCCACGAAGCTGTCGTATTGGTTCAGCACCCAATGGTTTGGCGTGATGAAAACCTCGCCCTTCCAGAACCTCACCCGCAGAATCGGCTGCGGATCGGCGTGGTAATGCAGTTTGGTGACTTTCGCTAGGTGGATCTCGCCCCGTTCGTCGAATGCGAGAACTTCATCGCCCTCTTTCAGCAGTTCGATGGCGATGGTTTCGCCATGTTCTAGTTGAACCTGTGTGCCGGCGCGAAAACACCCGCCGCCACCGGCGCCTGCGATCACTTTGAGCTGTTCACTCATCGCCGCACCTTACATCAACTGGTCAATGCTGACGCCCGCTGAAATGGCGTGACTACCGACGAGGCAGCGACCGTAGATCAGTTGGACGGGAACACCCTGCTCTGTGGTGTTGGCGGGGCCGTTGAAGTAGTAGGAGCCTTTGTGTTCTGCGTCCTTGGATTTGCTTGTTTTGGGTTTGGGCGCGAGTAGTTCGGCAACACCGCCAAAGGCCATTGCCGCACCGGCCATCATTACATTTACACCATACGGATTCCCAAAATACGTCATTACCGCACCAACAACAATCAAAATAACGCCGACGACAATTCTCGCCACTGCGCCCGCACCCTCAACAACAGGCACAAAGCGGATTTCATCGAATTGCCCCTCTTGCTTCAGGTATTGCTCCTCGTTGAATTCCTCAACGTGGTCGCCCCTCTTGCATGTGATTGCATACTTGGAATACTTTTTTGCATTCTGACGCAGCCAGTTGAACAGTCCGGGCGTGTTTGCCTCGATCAGATTTAGAGCTTCGCGTGGCGAATTAACCGCGAGTTCCCATTTGCGGCCAAACTTTTTACCTAGAGGGCCATCGAGGATGATTTTCGTCAGGTGCATTTTATTTCATGGCGAAGGTGAATGATGGCGTGCTTCTGCCAATAACCGCCGTAAATGTCCCGCCGCGACAGCCGGCCATGTGGGTGGTGCAAGATAGTGTCGTCGTAAATGTAGACGGCAACGTGATTCGGAATGTCACCGCTTGTTTGAAAGAAGAGCAGATCGCCCGCCTGCGGCTCTTCACCGCCGATGAGTTGCTTGAACCCTTCGTTCTTCCAGTGTTCGGGGTTGCCGAAGAAATTGTGACCTTTGGCCCAGAATCGCTCGATGCGCGGGTAGTCGCCAAGCCGAATGCCGTATTCGCGTCGGTAGTAGTCACGCACCAGACTCCAGCAATCGAGAACACCAAAGGCATACGGGCGCTCAAGGTAATCAAGCTCGAAACCGGACGGTTCAAGAATCTCCATGTCACTGAAAGCAAAACCATCGCCAGCCTTGGACACGCTGACGATATACCAAGGCATTTCCGAGTTCTCGCAGCCTCGCTTGTCGGCCACAGAAGGCGTCGGCGGAATCTCAACATGCGTGTGCCACACACCGACGACCTCGCCCATGTCCGACACCTTCGCGTAATCAACGACATCCATCACAAAATGCGCCTGCGGGTTTTCCGCGACATTCTTGCAGGCTACCGGAACAGACTTCTTGCCGACGCGCACAACAAGACCACAGGCTTCACTTGGATACTGGCGTGCGCCCTCCTGCTGAATGAAAGCAAGCAGATCGTTAGCCATCGAAACGGTGCGCTCCTGGATAACCACCAAACGGCAGATCGACAGTAACGCCAAAACGGATGCGGCAGGATGACAATCGCTTGGCGCAATAGTCCTTCCCAGATTCGTAGGTCGCCTTGTCGTCCCTGTCGTAATAACCACCAACCCAACCGCACTCGGCGCCGCGATACTTCCACGGGCATGAATTCTGGATAATCTGCCGGAACGGCAGCATCACGCCCTGCACATCAAAGGCCGAGGCAAGCTCCCACTCGATGACGTAGCGGTTCTCGATGGACTTGCGATCCACAAACCAGATGTCATCTGGCAGGCATTGATTGGGGTCGGCGTCTGCATTGACACCACCGGGGAAGTTTTTGGCGTCCAGGTAGCGCATAAAAGTGCGCTTGCGCGTCACCTTGCAACCAATCAGGTCGTCATGCTGTCGCGCTTCCGCCGAAAATAACCCGCCGATATTTGCCACACGCACCTTCGGGCGCGGAAGCTGCCCCTTGGTCATGATGTCAAAACCTTCGGCCTCGATAGGCAATGGCAGGTATTCGACACCCTGCCACCACACCGGCTGTTGCAGCCCGTTGGTGCCAGCGTGAAAGCGAGCGATACCGCCGCCCTCGAAGTTGCTCATGTCAAGAACAAAGAACTCCAAGATCGCAGTTGGTGATAAGGATTGAATTTCAGCAGCGATTGGCGTTGTCATTCTAGTAAGCCCTTACTGGATCAATACTCGAAAACCTCATCGAATGCCGCCGAGACAGAATAGACGCCAAACACTGTTTGGGTTGCGTCCCACTTCCGACAGACGTAAGTTCCCGCTCTGTTAAGTGGATCAGTCCATGCAAACGCTTCAACGCCGCCGCACGCTTCAAGGAAAGCTAACAGTGGCAGGGCTTCGCTCGCGTTCTTAGAGAACGTTACCGCCCATGAGCGCGGTTTGAAGTTGATGCCTGCGGCGGTGCGCAATTCGTAACCATCTCCGAATTTCGTTTGGGTTACGGCTGGTTCAATACTCTGCTGTGCGCCGAGGTCGGGTGTCCAGGTGAAAGCGGGCTTGCTCATGCTGGAATTCTAGTAAGTTTTTACTGAAATGTAAAGGCGTATTGGCATACTTTGGCGACAAAAAACCGGCGCTGGCGCAAATTTGCCAACAACAGCAATTTTGCAACGTGTAAAATGGAATTGTTATTTGTTAACAGGGGTTGAAAATGAGAAGGGTTTTTGTTGCTATTGCTGTGTGTTGGTTACTGTCGGCTTGTTCGGTTTCGCCAATCTCAACAGAGGCAGCGACGCCCGTTCCAAAAAATAGGATTTTTCAAGCTGGCGAAAAACTTACAACGCAACAGCCAGAGTCCGGCACGGTAATTTTCAAACGGGACAGAGGCTTTCTTTTTGGCGCTGGATGCTATACGAGAATCTACATTGATGCCGCGTCTGTTGCTGATGTTGACGCTGGAGAAAAAATCACACTCTACTTATTGCCTGGAGAATATATTCTTAGTGCAGAAGCTACAGGTGCCTGTTACAAAGAACTGGTCGAAGTAAAAGTAACTGTTAAATCAGGGGCGCTATCCACGTTTCGATACGCCCCGGCAGGAATAGACAGCATGCAAATTTACCCAACTGCATTTTAGCCGCTTACCCGTAAAGCAATCCGCCAGGACGCTTCTGCGACGCCAACTCTTCCACAACAAGCGACTTGATGCGGTTGGAGAATTGCTTCCACCCGCTCGCCTCATCGCCGCTACCGCTCTCGCTTTCACCCTTACCGCCGCCCTCATTGTTATTCACCGTGATGGCAATATTGACAACGGTGTTGTCGGCGCTACCAACCATACCCTCATTCACCGTCACGCCAAGACGCCCCTTCCCATCGCGGGATAGGGGCATCACAGCTTCCGGCCCCGCTTCACCCATCACACCAAACTTGCCACCGTTGGCAAACCGGAACAGGGTTGGGTCGGCGTAGATGCCGTTGGTGAAAGCGCCGCCGTTCGCAAAGAACGACATGCCGCCATCGAAATACGCGCCATTGGCCGCCATGCCACCAAACGAGCTGGCGGTGCTGGACGCGGCAACTTGAAGCAATGCGCTTGCTGCGGCTTGTGCGGCGGCAGTAAGAGTGGTCAGCGCCACCACTTCCGCCTGTTCGGCTGACTGCTTGGTAAACATGCCCGTGATGCTCTGCCACAGACCACCCAGAAAGCCCATTACGCCCTGATCGGTCGTATCTTGCAGCGCTTCATTCGCCATGTCCGCAATCATCGAGAAGCTGCCAAACGACTCGTTCAGAATGTCGGAATTTGCCGCCAGATTGACAAACGAATTCGCTACACCTTCAGCCCCACCCGCACCACCACCACCACTCAAAGCACCATCTAGCACGCTGCTGCCGGCAACCAGACCAGTCGAACCGCCCGTTGCGCTGTAGGGACTGTTGTTGACGCTGGCCGCAAAACCAGCACCCTTGCCAGCCCCACCGCCACCCATCCAGCCCAACAAGCCCTTCACAACACCACCAAGCCCGCCACCACCCACGCCATTCGCACCGCCGAGCATTCCGGCCAGCGCCTTGTTCAGCGCGAGCTTGGACAACTCGGCCATCATCGAGCTGACGAATGAGCGCCAGTCCGCCTTGCCGGTCGTGATTAGCGTGCCAAGTTCGTTGGCGAAGTTCGAGGCCCACCGCTCGCCGAACTCGTTGAGCCGGTCGTATGCCTTGTCCCAACTATCGACCATCTTCTGAAGGCCGGTCCAGGAATCGCGGTCGCGCTTTTGTTCGAGGTTGCGCTTAAAGCGGTCGAACTCCCTCTCGCCCTTCTTCTTCGCCTCGATGGCGTCGCTGTATGCCTCAACGGCGGTCTTGTATGCCTCAGTTTCCTTCTTGCCCGCAGCCTCCATCGCTGCGATTTCCTCCTCCATCATTTCGATGCGCTTGCTCATGCTCTCCATGACAATACGCATCTTCTTTTGTTCCGCCTCGAAGGTCGCATTGACCCCCGCCAGCAACCGCTCGCGCTCGGTTTCGAGGAACTGCGCCTCCATCTCTGTGTTCTTTTGAACGAGATCGGCGCTCATGTTGGCGTAGTCGACGGTGGCTCGCTTGATCAGCGCGGCCTGCTTCTCGGCGTTGTGGTTGTCGCTCTTGAGAGTGTCAGGCGTGCGCTTTTCGGCGCGGGCGAACTCGCGGTTCAGTGCCTTCATGGCGTCGGTCTGCCCCTCGGTTTCGCCCGTCAGACGCGACATGGCGACCTCCATGTCCTCGTCCAGCGCAGCCGAACGCTGTTTGGCGAACCCGAGATCTTTAAGTGCAGCCTCTTCCTTCTTTCTCAGCGCAAGCAGTTCGATGAGGTCGTTTAGGGACTTTTCAACATTTATGGGCTTGCCGTCTTTACCTTTTACATCCTTGCCATTTTCGTCCTTGAGCGTGCCGACGATTCTTTTTGCGTCAAGGTCAATATCGTTCGTGTCCCACCCCCTAAGCGGGTCATAGGTCTTGTTTGTGATCTTGCCCTTTTCGTCGTATTGGGCGCCTTTCAAAAAAGGCCGATGATTGGGGTTGCCACCATCATCAAACTTGCCGCTCGCCCACATAGCGATGACTTCCTGCTCTGCCTGCTTCTCATAGGAGGCATTGCCGGAGATCAGGCTGTCGAGCTTCAGTTGTGCGATGTTGGCACGAGAGTTTGCCTGTGAAAACTGGGAGATCCAGGCGTTCTCGAACTGGTGCGGGTTGCCGCCATCAGCGCCTTTCTTGATGTCGTTTATAATGCCAGCTATCTCGGAATCTTGATTGAGGCCAGCTTTGGTTTTCAACTTGGCAAGAATCGCTTCGGCTTGTTCAATGCCGTCGACTTTGTTCAGCAATTCTTTCAAATAGGGTATTCGCTCGTTGAGAGACGTATAGTCTATTGTGCCATCCCTATTTGTTACCTTTATTCTTCGCTCGTTTAGGGTGTGATATGCGGAACCAGAAGCGCCCAAGCGCTTTTCTCTTGCTAGCGCCTCTTCTTTGATTTTTTCCAGATCGCGCAACTCGACATAAGCTTCGGCAACTTTTTCATCGTCGCCAGCGTAGCCAGCCTGTTTAGCCACCTGCATGTTTCTGGATTTTTTGTGAAACTCATCAATCCTATCTTCTAGGGTTTTGATGCGTTTTTCACCAGCGTTCACCGCTTTGTCCCACGCTGTTTCTGCCGCCCCGCCCCACTTGTTCCACGCGGCAACACCCAACATAAGACCAACAGTAATCGCTCCAATTGGGCCACCTACCAACGCCATCGCTCCGCGCAGCACCGTCATGGCACCAGCTTGCGCCCGCGCAGCAATACTCGCTTTGTCCGAGGCGGCAGTAACGGCAAGTTTCGCTGCGGTATGCGCGTTCGTTGCGGCGATAACCTTCTGCTTTGCCGGAACCAGCATTTCCTCAGTTGCTCGCAAGCGCGCCACACCAGAACTTGCAGCAACAACAGCGCGGGTGTGTTTCAGTTCTTCTGCGGCAGCAAACTTCGCAGCTTTTGCTGTAGCCTCTTTGGCGAGCGCAGCTTTGTAGGCGGCACCGGCGCCGATGGTTGCTTGTCGGCCAAAACCAGCCATCGCGGTCGTGGCGGCAGCGGTGGAAGCCTGTGCCTGCGTAGCGCCGCCAACCATCGACCGCCACACATTCGCCATGACGCTGGAAATGTTCTGCGCCTTGCCGAACGTGCCGAGAAGGGTTGTGAAAGTCAGATTCAAACCAGCGGCGCCGAGCGTGATTGCCGCAAAACTCGCAATCATTGGGTTGTCTTTGGCGAACCCCGCAAGAGATGCGGCCATTGCGCCAATGGTCTTGGGAAACACAGACAACTCGCCAAGCAACGGCGTGAATGAGGACATCAGATCTTCGATGCCCTTCTTCATTTCCTGAACAGCGAGACTCCAGTTTTTCATCGCCTCAGCGTTCTTGAGCGCTTCTTCCGCACCCATGCCATTCATGGCAGAGTCGGTGACGTGTTTGGTTCGCTCGTGGTAGGCCGGATTCATCGCCGTGACCATCTGCGAGACGGCCCTGTGCGACATGCCAGACTGCGCAAAGAACTTCATGAACGCCGTCAGTTGCGTCTTCGGATCGTTGATGTCGCTCTTGCCAAAATACTCAGCACGATGATTTTTGTTCTGCATGAATTCCAGAAGCGGCGCACGCATGTTCCACAGCGCAGTGACCGGATCTTCTGCAATCATGTCCGCATTCTTCAGGCCGCTGCGCTTCATGGCGTTGAGCATCGCGGTGTGCTCTTTTTTGCCGCCCTTGACCATATCCAGACTGGAAATGTCGCCAGCCATCAGGCCGGCTTCCATGTATTTTTCGACCAGCGAGGTAGGAATCGGCTTACCAAGCGCGTAAAGCTGCGCCATCTTGATCATGTTACCGACCGAGGAGACGCCCGCGCCACCACCACCGCTGCCGCCATGACCACCCGAAACCTTTGCCTGTTCGGCCAGTGCGGCAAGGTTCATCAAGCCTGTATCGCTGATCTTGTTGGCGCCAGCGCCAAGGTTACGCAGAACAGTCTCGATGTCGGCCAGCGTAATCTTGCCGCCCGACACGTTCGCCATGCGAAATGCCGTGTCAAAGGTTTTGTTGATCGCCGCCGGGTCGTTCATGACCTGGCGCATTTCAGCGATACCGTAGAGGTTCCGCTGAATATCCGTCACGTTGCCATGTTCGTAGCCAAGCGTTTTCAGCGCCTGCACAGTCTGGATGGATTTACCAGTCGTGGCGTCGATGATCCTAACGTCGTTGTGGCCGAGCGATGCCATCGCTGTGAAACGGGCCTGAATTGCGTCAAGATTGGACAGGTATTTTTCCTGGCGTCGCAGATCGAACGCTTTTTTATTGAACTCCTCAAGTTCGGCCCCCTTGAGTCCAAATGCTTCCGGGCGAAGCTGAATCTGCTGCATTTCAGCAGACTTCTCAACCGCCATGCCAAGACCCTGCATGAGCTTGCTGCCGCTCCAGCGCCGCACGTTCGCCCACACGTTCGCAACCTGCTGCGCTTTCAGGCGCTCATGTTCGACCATCTCATTGACGGCCTTTTTGTGCGCTTCGGCAACCTTGCGGTCGGACTTGATGCGCTCGGTTTCAGCACGCTTGACCCCATCAAGCATCCTGCGATCAGCGTCGATTCTTGCGTTCTTCGTCCGCTCAATTTCTTTTCTGTTGCTGTTGCCAGCGGCCTGCGCAATGCCGCCCTCCTGACGAATCAAGGCAATCGACTTGTCGATTTCGGCATTCTTCCACCTAATCTCCTTGACGACAGACTCAAGCGCGGCGCGTTCGATGGCTGCGGCATTTGCCGCCTCTTGTGCAGCAGTCGCCTTCCCTCGCAGCTCATCGTCTTTCTTTTTTCTGTTCCTCCAGTCGGTATAAGCTGCGTCAGACCGCTTCTGCGCCCGCTCTTCAATAGCCGCCAACTCCCGCATCGTCTGCTCGCGCTCGGCGATGATCTTGCGGTTGCCCTCGCGCTCGGCGTTGAGCGCCTTCAGCTTTGCTTCAACGGTGGTAGCAGCGGTCTTTTTGGCGGTCTCGGCAGACGCGATATTCGCCCGGTCGAAGTCGATGATCGAAGCGACGGTCTGTTTCAGCGCCGGGGTGAGCTTGCCGAGATTGTCGCCGTAGGTCTTGATCCACTCGTCGGCGTTGATGCCGGCGGTTTTCTTCATCGCCGAGCCAAGTCGTTCGACATCGCCAGCGACGCTGCCGGTGCGCCGCGAAAGCTGCTCGAAGTTGTGAACAACACCGGACAGCTTTGAAACCATGCCCTCCACGCTCTGATCGAGCAGACGGAAGTTCTTGGCGGTGCCGGCCAGGTCACTGCCGACACCAGCCATTCCCTTGTCGAAGTCAGCAGCGACCTTGGCCGCACTCTTCAGGTGCTTCTCAAGGCTCTCTGTGCCGGCGACGGCGCTTTCGAGAGCAGAGCTAAACTTCGATACATCCAGGGTAAGAGTGCTTTTGATCTCGCTGCCGCCAGCCATTTTGATTCCTTGTTACTGCTGTTTTGCCATATCCCTCAATGCGGAAAACCCGGCCTCGTCACGATGCGCGTTACGCATTGGGTCAAACTTCAGCCTCACCACCGTTCCCGCCTCGACAATGAGACGTTCGTGGAACTGTTGCGCGGTCTCGCCGCCCTGCCCGCACACCGCAACGGTCAAGGAGCGCATGTCCTTCTGTGCCTGAATGCGCTCGATATTGGAGTTCATGAACCAGAACGTCCTGATCGGCATCCGCATCACTTCTTCGTAGGACATAGCGTAGAAGTGAGATACCCGACAAAAGAGGAACCCAAAATCAAGCTCCTCGATGTCGGCATTACTTACTTTTTTTCGCCGTTGCCCTCGCTGGACTCGACGCCATCAACATCCTCGCCCTTGATGAAGGCGACGATGGCTTGAAGCTGCTCCAATTCGAGCTTCAGCAGATCGGCACGGTCGATGGTCGGCGCGCTGCGCAGGATCAAGTCGACAGTAGCTTCGACTTGCTTGGCGATGGAGGGTTCATCGGCAAGCTGTTCGGCCACGCTGGTCGTTTTGATGAAGTTATCCACCGTCATTCCGTCGATAGCGTGCGTCTTGCCAAAGAGGACGATTTGACGGCCTTCCTGCTTGTTCAGCTTGTCGAGATTCAAAACCTTCATTTATTGCTCCTTGATGTGGCAACCCCGCTTGAGGCAGCGGGGTTTATGATTGAATTTCTCTAGTCAATTCTGACTAGATGGTTTAAACCGCAGAAGTGTCGCCAACGGCAAACAGCTTGCTTTCGGCGCCGCTGCTATCCGGGTAGCCATTGAACTCGCAGGAAAAGATCCGCTCGTCCTCAAGCTTGTAGCTGAATTGGAGGGCGCCAGCGGTTGCGGCCTTGAACACGGTAAAGTCGTCGGACTTGTCGGTTTCGGGCTTACCAATCGGATGCAGAACGAGCGGTTTGGCGATGTCGATCAGGTTGGTGCCAACGCCGGTCGGAACATTGACGGCCTTCCGGTCAGGGTCGACGCCATCAACAACAAGAGTCGCGCCTGGCATGATCTCAACCATGTTTTCCAGCGTGGTTTCAGCCAGCGGCACCTTCACGGTAACTTCGCGGCCCATAACGTATTCATTGATGGGGGTCTTGCCAAACTGGTCGATCATGACCTTGTGAGTTTCCGTTTTCACGGAGACTTCAACGCCGCCCTTGGTGTAGCCAAGGTCTTTGCCGCCAAAGCTCACCTTGCACACACCAAGCTTGACGTTCTTGATGTCACTTGCCATTCCAATTCCTTTCTCTGTTGGGGAGTAACTGCATTTTGCGACTTACTTTTCTAGTAAGTTCTGACTAGAATACATTACCATAAAAATGACAAAAAATCTAGCCTTCAACGGCTTCCATATATTTCTTGCCAAGTCTCGCGTTAATCTCGTTGCGCATTTCTTCCAATGCTCGCTCCAAGAACCTCCCGCCGCGCTCCTCGCCATTCGGGCCAGAGCTGCGCTCTGCATTTGGCATGAAGGGTCTGCCGCCCGGAAGCGTCCCCAGTGTTGACCCCCAACCCATATGCGTATGCACTATCCAAGCATACTCGCCAACCGTTCTGACGCCCTTGTGAGATGGGTCTCTGACCGGGTGCTTTTCGTTGATATAGACCTCGTAATTGGACACGCCTTTCATGAAACGGCCATTTGCGCCTTGGGCGCCGCGACGCGCGACCTGGATTGCGTCTATCAGATCCTTGTATTCGTATGGCGCCATGTTGCGAGCTTTCTTTGCAACCTCTTTCGCGCACCGCTCTAACTCCTGATTCACCATGTCGGGAACGTCTTGCAAACGGCTCAACTGGAGCTTCAGACGCTCGATGCCGTCGATCTCAAGCGTCATTCGGTGAACGCCACCGCGAAGTCAGCCGAGAACTCCAACAGGCTGCCCTTGGAGAGTGGATACACAACGGGTTTGGTCTTTGGCCGCATGAACTTGAAATACATCGGGCCAATCTGCGATTCGGTAACAGCCAAAGCGTCGAACACGCGCTGGATCAATGCCTCGCCAGCCGTATAGGTCGTGGCACGGACGATGACCTGGAAGGCCGTTCGGTAATAGCCGGGCAGTTCATAGTCAATGTCCGTGCCTCGCAGTTTGTTCCGCAAAAGCACGCCTTCCGGCGCATCAGCTGGAATCATGTTGATGAAAATGGTTTCGGCCATGATGCCAACACCTTCTTTTTCAAGTCTCTCAGCAAGAGGAAGCAGATTCATCGCAGGCTCTCCAGATGGAGCAAGTCACCTCGTAGTGATCGAGCTTGCCTTGCAGGTCGTGACGGGGAAATTTCGAGACAATCCAGTATTTTTGATCGCCAAAAATCAGCAGGTCGTCGATTGCCGCCACCGTGTTCTTGGTCAGCAGAAACATCGTGTCTGCCACCAGTTCGCGGGCGTTGCCTCGGGACGCCGACGTGTCGGCGCGAACCGAGGATTTTTCGTTCTTGATGTTGAGTCGAATGATGGCGCAGCGCTCGACCACCTGCGGACCGGCGATGGGAACGCCATACACGTCTGTCTCACCAGTCGTTTTGCGAATGCGGCAGTTCTGGTTAGGGCGAAGCAGCATGAGGCACCGGGTATTCGTGCGAGTTGATGTGGAACACGCTTTCGCGCACGTCGGCAAGGCTTTCGTAGCTGTCCGTGCCGCGCAACGAGAGAACGCGCCCCTTCGGTGTTTCGACGAGATTTACACCGGCCAACGTCAGACGCTCGACCTGGCTGTCGATCCCACTTTGGTAGGCGAAATCCCGCGTCACGACGCGAAACAACGCTTCGGCCTTCCATTTACGGCCAGCGGTATCGGTCACGCGATAGTCGATCTTGCCTGCCTGTTGCTGCACCAGCAGACCAATCGCACCGTGCGCCCCGCCGAGCAGCGAAACGGTGCCGCCGATACCTGTCCTTGTCATCTTCATCGCGGTTTGCGCATTTTCAAACAACATCCCGCGAACAAGCGCAAGCGCTTCTTTTTTACGCACCGTCAGGGCGCTTTGCAGTGCGTCAGAAGCGTCCGCAAGCAGCGTGCGCAGATAGTCGTCAAAACCGCATTCGGCAGTCCCATAGAACGTCCCCGCAAGCTGGCGAGCGTCCTTGTCCATATTAGCAATGGCGCGGGGCGTAACTTCAACGCCGGGCGCCCGCATCTGCTGATAGCGTCCGCTCAGGGCCAGCAGGAACAGCGCGTATTCGGCGGACAGCTTCGCGGCAAAGTCGTCGCAAACCACGTCAGCCTCGCCCAATGCGCTTGGAGAACGACACGAATGGCGACAGATATTTCAGCGCCCGCTTCGACACCGGAAGATCCAGCGGCTTGCCGCCCCGAAACATCTGCTTCACTTCACCGATGGTTTCGAGAATCAAGCCTTCCTTGCGCCGAATATCGGTAGGGTCGCCGCCGAGAACCGCATCAGCCTGCGCTACCTGGGCGCGACACAGCGCCATCTTGAAGCGCGGCGGCAGTTTGACGAAGTTGCTAGGAGTGATGAGTGTCAGATCACCACTGAACATGAACATGCCGGCGTATGGCGTCGGGTAGGTGCCTTCCGGGATGTAGTTCAGGTTGTCCTGACCCCAGCTGACGTTCGAGTTCAGAATGTCGAAGCGAAGCTGGCAGATTTGCAACCGCGCTTCGATCAGTGCGGCAATCTTGTCCTTTTCGTTTGCAGAACCCCAACCGGAAAGCTGCGGGATATCCATCGCCACCAGTTCCGCCTGACTGAAGCTTTGGAAAGAGTTCAAACCGGCAATCAGCGTTTCCGCCGGTTCCAGAACGTAAGTCTCGGTCAGCAGCAGCGTGTTGCCGCCTGCGTCAACGCAGAACAACTCCACCGTGCGGCTCTCACGCACAAAGAAGGCATCAATCATGCTCGCCGTGATGCTCGCCGGATCAAGAACCGCAACCGCGTTGATGTCTGCGGGAATCTCTATCGTGGCCTCTGATCCGCCATCGAAGCCCGTCAGCGGAGAGCGCGCCACCACCTCGGTGCCGTCCTGTTTGACGACGCGGTATTCGATGGCAGCAACCTCCAGCGCGTTGCCGTTGCGATCCCGCAAGACGACGCTCAGGGCAACAGGCGTGCCGGCGAGGTAGATGTTCATTACTCGGCCTTCGGAGCGGCTGAGACTTTCAGAATCGCGTCGATCATGCCGTTAATTGAGTTGCCCTTGATGCCGAACGGTTCAGCGATCTTGCGCAGGCCGACGATACCTTCTTTGTCGGCGGTATCGGCCAATTGCTCGCGGGTGTAGGTCGCAACAGAAGCGACGGGTTCCGCTTTCGGCGCGACTGGCGCTGGCGGTTCGCGGCCTTCCTTCACGGACGACGCCTGCGTGTGCAGGTTATCGAGGTAAATCTGGCTGACGTTGGCCGGCTTGCCGTTTTCCCACTCGGCGCCAATGACGCCAGCGACGCGCACGGCATCGACGGGCAGCACATCATCGACAGACAGGCCGCCCTTGAAAAAGATCACGCCCATTTGGCCGGTGTAGGTTTCCCAACCCTTGGCCGTCAATCGGAGTTTCATGCTTTTCCTTTCAGGATTTTTAATTAAAAAGGCAGGGGGTCGCCCTGCCTTTTCTTGTCAATGTTTATTACAGCACACGGACAGATTAGATGTTGGTAACACCTTTCAGGCGAGCGATGGAACGGGTGCTCTTGAGCGCCAGACCGGCATACCACTTCAGACGGATGCGGGTCGCGTCCTTGTTCTGAACGGTGCCGATGTTCTCAACCACGATGCCGGCATTGTCGCCACCGTAGATGCCGTGCAGACCATCCAGCTCGTTCATGCGAACGGCGTAAACGGAGCAGGTGTTGCCATTTTCATTGCCGTCCAGATACTCATTCATGATGATCGGAATGCCGTTGTGGGTCAGCACCGGACGACCATCGAAGTTCAGACCCTGCTGCATCACGGCATCGGTGCCGTAGGTAGCGCGGAGCAGACCTCGGACAGCGCGGATGGTGCCGCGACGCATTACGAGGGCGTCGGCGCCATGCGGCACGGTGTCGCACAACTCATCCAGCATCGAGAGGGTCAGCGCTTGGCCGCCAACATCCACGGTTTGCGTCGGCGTAACCATCTTCGGCAGGCCATCGAACGCCTTCGGATTGGCGGAAGCGTCGCCTTGGGCCAGGGTCTTGTGGAACGTCATTGCGAGGCTCTTGGCCTTCTTGGCGATCTGGATCGCCATCTGGTCGTTGGTGTCGCCCATCGTGGCTTGCAGGAACTTGTCCACATCCACATCGCCAACCAGGATACGCAGCTTTGCCACGACTTCGGTGAAGGTAGCGGCGGATTCGGTGATCGGATCGTTCGGATCAAGGAACTCGGCGTCGCCAAGGGTGTTTTCACGGTTGTAGACGTAGGCTTTGCCATTCACGCCCATGAACGGGAGAATGGCAAACATATCGTCACGGAAGATGATCTCGTCGATCACGCCCGAAACCAGTTGGTTGTTGGACAGCTTTTCAGCTTCCACTTTCAACAGAGGCATTTTTGTCCTTTCGGTGAAAAGAGAGGTTGGGGTTTTCGGCCTACGTCTCTCTAGTCACCGACGAACAATACATTAACATAATTCGCGGTCTTTGTCTAGTAATCACTTACTAGACCAACGCACCGCGAAAGCATCAGGCGATTTTCAGTCCCTTCAGGCCGGCGGCGATCTTGCTCATCGAATCGCCAGGCGCATCCTTTGCCGGATCACCGCTCGCCTTTCTGGAGTCGCTGCCGGCACCGGGCTTAACCTTGCTCTTCAGCATGCGATCCTTCTCCGGGTCTGCCTCAACGATCTTGCGCAGGGCCGCGTCGAAGCCAACCGCATTGCCATACTGATCAACCAGCGCGGTGCGGCTAGCGGCGCCGCGAGGCTTGTCGTAGCCGACAACCTTGCCGTCCTCGATGTCAAAGTGGTCGCCGTAGATCACGCGGGCCTTGGTCGGCGTCAGAGTCAGCTCGCTAGCGACAAATTGCGATTGGCCGAACTGCGTGCCGACCGTCAGATCGTTGATGATGCCATTGGCCTTGCCGACACTTCCCTCAAGCTCGGCAATCTTCGCCTTCATGGTCGTCACTTCCTTGCCATGCTCCTCGGCCATGCGCTGCTTCAGTCGGTCATAGTCGCCCTTCGCCTCCAGCGCCTTTTCTTCGGCGGTTTTCTGTTCAGCCAGCAGTTTGCGCACGGCGTCCAGGTCGAGATCCTTGATGGAGTCCTTGAGCGTCGTCAGCTCTTCCTGAGTCTTGCGCAGCTCTTCCTTCCGCTTCATGTTCTCCTTCAACAAACGAGCCTCTTCATCGGTCGGCCCCTTCTTGCCACCCTTGTCGTCGGGCTTGCCGCCGTCATCACCATCGCCGTCCTTGTCGTCGGACGAACTACCACCAGAACCACCAGCGCTATCGCCACCAGCGCCAGGGCCACCACTACCACCATCGCCACCATCGCCAGCCGGGCTGTGATACTTGATCCAAACATTGCGGGTTACTGCCATTTCTTGTTTCCTTTCGTCGGCCAGTCTCTAGGCCATTGGTTGAGTTGTGCGGGTCGATCTCTTGACCCGCACGGGGTTACTTCGATTCCTTCGTCACCTGTCCCTGGCGCTTGTCGCTGGCCGGCTTCTTGCCCTCCCCGCCCGCCGGCGTGGGTGTGTTGCCCTTCTTAACAGAGGTGAAGGCGTTGGGTGAGTTGTCATTAAGCTGGGAAAGGCGCGTGGCTTCCTCGATGGGATCGACCGGCCAGCCACTCAGTTCGGCCTCGATCTTCTTGCGAAGATCGGCCTTCATCTGCGGGAACAACTTGTTCAGCACCATCGTCATCTGCTCGCGGCGAATCGTGTCCGGGGCGTCAATCAGCATCAAACGCGCCGCGATGTCGAATTCATCGTAGAGTCCGCGTGTGTCGAAGTTGTCCGGGTAAGAAACGATATCGTCATCCGACCGGACTTCTTCGCCATTCCACAGAGCTACCAGATGGGCGATCTTGTTCTCGATGGTTTCAAGACTGTCCGCCTTCGCGGCCAACAGGGCATTCACTCGCTCGAAGTCGTAAGCCTTGGCAACGCCAGAAGAGTTGTCGATGCCAACAGCGTTATCCTGTTTGGTGCGCTCTCCGGCCAAGCCGACCGTGTGGTAAATCTCGCCGATGATCTTGTTGATGACGGTGACAATCAGTTCCGCCTGCTTTACATCGGGGTTCAGGTAGAACGGGGTGGCGCCACCCTCGCCGTCATACAGGAACACACGCTTGGTTCCCATTTCGAGCATCTTGGTGAATTTGTCCTCACCCGGCAGGACGTTCTGTGCTGGCATGGCGAGTTGGGAGAAGGTCTGATCCTGAATGATGGCGTCTAGGTTCGAGAGGTAATTGGCGACTGCGCGATCCAAGTAGGCGATATCGTCGATCATGGCCGGCGATTCGTATTCATTGTCATTGATGACGTGATCGGCCAGAATTACCGGCACCACGCCGATGTCGTATTCGCCTTCATCGACCTTTATCACGACCTTCTTGCGGCCCTGTTTGCGCTCCTCGAACAGTTGCCAACCTTCTTTTGTCCACAACCTGTAGCGGTCGCTCTGTTCGCCAGATGACATGAAGGGATCGGTGTCGTCACGGACGCATTCGCGGACAATCACCCAGTTTAGTTCGCCGTCCTTATCGAAGGAGTAATCGAGAAGCTGTTCTGGGCCGACTGAGTAGGCGTAGGTGCGAACGCCGGCAGCCTTCTCGTCGGCCTTCGACAGCATTTCACCAGACGGCGCAGTGGTATCGACCACGATGCCGATGCGCCCCTGCATTGACGTGCGCTTGCTCGCCTGACGCATGAACTCGGTGATGCTTAGACCAGACTTGGTGGCCCTCTTCCAGAAGGTTCTGACGCTTTCCGGGGCATCTTCCGAGCGCGTGATGTTCTGCTTGAACAGGTATTTGTTGATTAGATCCACAACTTCGCGGCTGTGATTGAAGCGGTAGCAGCGCATTACGCGCTCGGAGAATTCCTGTTCGCCCTCCTTGATGTAGCGAAAGGTGTTTTCCTCGAACCAGTCACGGCCACCCTCGTAGGTATCTTCGAGAAATTTCCAGTGCTTGATCTTTTTCTCGTATTCCGGGTGACGACGAGCGATCAGCGCTTTGAGCCGCTTCTGCTCGTCGGTTTGCGGAAGAACCGACTGCTCCGACTCCTCGGTCGGGTCAATCGTGGCGATTTGTCCAGGTTTGAATTTCATTATTTCTTTGCTTTTGGAGTTAGCGGGACAAACCGCCGATTTCAACCTTGCGCACCGGATGCTCAAGCTCGATGCAGTAACCTGCCGCGTCGGCGGCATGTTCAACGCTGGCGTCCTTGTCTACGTCCCGACTGCCTGGCTTGTAGATGGTTTGCTCAAAGGCATTGATGAGGTGCTTGCAAGAAGCGTCGATACGCAGGCGGATGGTTCCATCCGCTGACCGCAACATGCGATTGACGGCATTCACGCGGTCGGCGACAAAGGGGTTCTTGCGGCGACATTTGACATGCTTGAAGCCCTTTTCGCGCAGGATGTCGATGTCGGTTTCGCCGCGTGCGTGCTGGCGCTGTCCGCCGGCGGGGTCTGGATAGATCGTGATCGCCCGCTGGTTGCGCCAGTATTTCTTGTCGATGGCTTCGCAGATTTCTTCCGTATTCGAGCTGAACTGCACGATTTCATCCACGGCCCACAATTCGCCCGACATCTGCGGCTGAATGATGATGGCGCTCATGGGGTCAATGTTGAAGTCCATACCAATCCAGATCGGCAGCTTCGGATCGAACTGATAATTGCCGACGTGTTCTTTCCGGTCGAACGGGTAATAGACGCGCCCGCTCATCGTCGTGAACGAGGCTTCAAATTCCTGCTGAAAGCTCTTTTCATCCATGTCCGCTTTTGCGGCGGCGATTTCCGACAACGCAATATAGGGGGATGAAATAGTTGGGAATTGCCAGGACTCCCATTGCCCCGCCGCTATCTGCTCCGGGTCTTGGCCGAGCTTGTAGAGGGCATACAAGGCATTGTAGCTTTTGGGCGTCCCGATAAAAATCGCGTGGCCACCAGTGTCTGCAAGCGTCGGGCGAAGCACCATGCTCCAGGTTTCCTCGCTCATGTCCTGATACTCGTCCAGCACCAGAAAGTGAATACCAACGCCGCGCAGCGAATCGGCTTTATCCGCGCCTCTCAACTCAATCCGACTGCCGTTCACGAGACTGATGGACAGGTTGGTTTCGTTGACTTTCTTGATCCACTTGTCAGGAATCGCGTCAAGCAAATCCGTCCAGAGAATCTGCTTTGCCATGCGGTAGGTTGGCGCTACATACCAAACCTTCTGCTTGGGCTTGTTTGCCGCCTTGGTAATCATCAGCACCTTGGAAAGCTGCGACTTGCCCCACCGGCGACCAGCAACAACAACGCGAAAACGCGCCCGGCTGCGATAGACCTCCATTTGTTTCGGGTGCAGGTCGAGCTTTGCCTGAAGAGCCACTATTCGTCCTCTTCGTTGCTCTTTGCGTTGTTGGCGCTATCGAACGTGTTGACGTCCATCTGCGCCACCTCACCCGCCATGTCGTCGAATTCATTGAATTCGCGGGAACGCAGATCTTCGATCTGTTCGGCGGTCAGCTCCGAGATCAGCAGTTGTGGCAAACCATCGTTGTCGATGGTGTCGGCGCGATCCAGACCGAGGACAGCCCATCGCTCATTGCGGGCTTTCAACAGCACTGTCATGGCTGCGTCGAGACTTTTGAGGTTGCCAGCAATAGCAGAGAAAGGCGTGCCGTTGGCTTTCGCGCTGATGACCTCGTTCCACGCCAGCTTAGAAATGCCGGCAGCCATCTGGTAGTGCTGTTCCTTTGTCTCGCGGATACGACCGGCGTGAACGGTTGCGTCGTCGATTGCGGCACTGGTGACGGCTTCCGCGACGCGCTTCTTGTGTTCTTCAGCCTTGGAGCCACGAACGATGCCGCGCCGCTTCATGTGCAGCGAAATGCCAGATGTGCTTACTTTTAGTTTGGACGCAAGAAAGGGCAGCGTAACTTCGCCAGCCTCCCACAGCGCTTCCGCTTCCGCCCATTGCCTCTGACTTGGGCGCTTGCCGGTTTCTACCGGCATTTCAAGCAAAGTCCTCTTTTTTCTCACGTCATGTCGTCAGTTCCCTTTTTGCTTATCTGACAAACCAGACGAAAAAAAGGGGCGCCAGGGGTGTGCGCCCGCTTGGAGGAGAAACCGTTAACCACTGACGCAATCATATTGAGTTGCTACGATTTTGTCAAGTCAGAATTTACTAGAATTTGCAACAAACCAAAGAACGCAGGCGGCAGCAGCGGCCTCGGTCGCTTGCGGTTCCGTCATGTGCAATTCATCGTCGATCTCGAACAAGGCAACAAAGCCAGGCTCAAACTTCTTTGCACGCTTCGCCTTCTCTGTTGGCAAAACAAATGGCACGACACCGCGCAGTTTAAGCTCGTTCAGACAGAACACCACATCGGCGCAGTAATCCGGCTGTCGGTGAGCCATGTGGCCGACGCGCGTGCGATACGTTTTATTGTCGGGCAGGTGCATAACCTCGTAGCCGAGCGCTTGGGAGATTTCATCGTTTCCATTGGGGCCGGCGATGAATTCCATTCCGACGATCTTTACTTGGGACTCTTGGGGGCCGAGGTCTGTTTCGGTAATATTATTTATAGTCATTACTTACTACAACCTTTATATCTAATATATACCGAAAGATGTCTCGGCTCCCAAGGAATCCCCAAGCTCAAGGAGATCATCCTCGGCCCCAAGAATCGCGGCAGCAGGAGAGGTCATGTTGGCTCTAGCGAAGTGATGCCCCAAGACAGTCGCCCCAAGGATGCTTCGGTGCCGACCCCGGCGCATTTCCGTGCCTTTCTTCTCAATCAGGTCACGCTTGATCAGATGGCGGATTGAGAAGTGCATCGAAGCCTTTGTTGGTTTGTAATTGACGCGCTCCAGCAGCTCATCCATATCGACGAAACTCCCGTCCGTGTTGCCTTCGACAAGGACGCGCAGCACTTCGAGCTGTTTGTCACTCAATCGTTTATCGTTCATGGGCATCTAGCAGCTTAGAAAGGTCGAGAGGGGCGTCTGTGGGCTGGTTATCGAACGCCAAAAGGGGTAGTCGCTCAGGGAGCTTCACCGGACACTTTTTGGCGCTGTTGTAGTCGGGATTTGCGTAGACGCCATACAGCGGGCTGGCGAACACCAACTGCTGAAGATTTTTGAGGAGCTTACCGACCGGCAGCGCATCGACGCGGCGAGTGCCGTTCATGCGGTTGTCACCTGACTTCTCCATCGAACTAAAGTCGTAGTAGAACTTCCGCATTTCGGCGACGCACTTGCCGCGTGCCACCGGCGACATAGCGTCGATTTCGGCCATGATCCCAACGTAATCGGTCGGGATGGACTCGAACCAGCGGCGAAACCATGCCAAACCGCGCTCATAGCTTGCCGAACGTCTTGGGCGAGTGAAACGAATACCCGCTTTTGCCGCAAACGGGTTGAACTTCGACATCGAGGACTGAAATTCGATCAGTTTGCAGCCAGTCATTCGCATCATGAGGTTCTGCATTCGGTAGGCAATTCCGGCGCCGCGATACACTGTGTCCAACACCAGGCGACTGTTCGTGCAAGCGTGTGCGTTGATCCACTCAGCCCGATACTTGTTGATGATCTTGGTGTCGCGCCCGCCTTGGTTTGGACGCAGGTTGGTGAAAAGTTCGTTCCGGCCAGACAGCAGCATTTTCGGCACAGTCATCACTCCGGCGCCGATAGTTCGACCGTTCAGCACACAGCGGAAGATCCTCGGCCCGATGCCAAGGTTTTCAGCCTTGTAGTGCAGTTCGTGCAGCAAATCCCAGTCGTCTTTGGTGCCGCGCTCGACGTAGATTTCCGGCAACAGCGACAGGGCGTGCTTGTCGGGCATCTTGTGACGCTCGACCAAAATGTCCTCGTTGTCCAGAACGACCATCGAATCGCTAGCTGCGCGCGTCATGCGGCAAACCTATCTTGTCGCCAAGTCACGTCGTCACCGTCGCGCGAAAACAGCTTCAAGGCAACAAGAGTCCAACCAGTAAGCGTTCCGAGGCAGCGCGAAAGCATTACAGACCCCACTCAGCGAGCTTGGATTCGACTGCCGTGGGTGTCATTGCCCCAAGGAAGCGCCCAACTTCCTTCTCGCCATCGTGGCAAACCACGGTCGGCACACTGCGAACCTCGTATTTCATGAATTCCGCTTGGTTGGCGATGCTCATCTCAATGAAGCGCAACGGAAAGCCGCGATGCCCGGCCTGAAATTCCAACTCGGGCTTCAGTTGCTTGCACGGCGCGCATGCGGCGCTCGTGAAAACGATAATTTCCTTGCTCATTGCGTCGTCTCCAGTGTCTTGTAGCCTTCTTGGGAGCGAACGATGTGGATCTTCTCCCGGTAGCGTTTTTCGATATATAAATTCGGCGCCAGGTCGGCGACCATATCCGTGTGCGTGGTGGCAACCAGAACCGTTGCGCCAACCCTTCGTGCAACTTTTTGCAGGTTGAACGCGATCACCTTGGCCGTTGTTCGATCCAGAACTGCAAGGAACTCATCGGCGACCCACACCTTCGCGGCACTCTCGATGATTTTTGCAAGGCGGAAGCGATAGCGTTGGCCGTCAGACAGCTCCTTTGGCTTGCGGATGAACAGGTAGGCATCATTCAGGCCAGCGATGGACAGAAGATTCAATGCTTCGCCCGTATCGGCGCCGATCTGGTCAATCAGCGGCTTGTCGAGCAGTTCCACCTTGTCGATGTCGGCGACCTTCAGACCATCTGCCTCCATCTTGCCAACCAATTCGCGCAGAACGGTGGATTTGCCAGAACCGGATTCGCCGGTGACATACACCACGTCGCCTTGCTCGATCTCGATAGGCTGGTTGTCAAAAACAACGAATTCTTTGTCATCCAGGCCCAAACCAAAAGCCTCTGCGATCTCCAGCACCCGATCAGTTCGTTCGACTTCGGTGTGGAAGCGTTTGTCGATGTGATAGACGCTCACGAACGGCTCTCCAGCTTCGTGAGACTCTGCCACCAAGCGACTGCCTCGGGATTGTCTTGCCAGAACGCGCACAGGCCGTTGGAGAGCTTGAGGACGATTTCCTCTTCTCCAAGACAGCCGTCACCCTCTCTGCCAGCGATCCCAACGGCTTGGTGCCAGAAAATCGCGTGCATGACCTCATGGATAAAGGTGTTGGCAAGGGTTTGCCGCTTCATGCCAGTGCGCAGCCTGATCTTTTGGTTGATTGGATTCATATGGCCGAACGAGTGCTCTGCTTCGGCGTCTCCACGTTCATGTAGTTCAACATCGAACTGGTAGCAGCCAACTCGCAGCGTCTTGGGCATCTTCTTGTAGGGATCAATCATCGCCATCCCCCTTATGCCGCAGCCGCTTGCGCTTGCATTAGATTCCGCACGAACCCGACAAACGCTTCGGCGCCAATCTTGCCCGTCTCAGCCTCAATTTGCGCCATGAACCGAGCGACCCATCGCTCGTCCCGTCCTTGAATTTGTTTGAAGCCAAGCGCCTTCTCGATCTTGACAAGCTTCTCATCGGCCTCCGCGATCTTTTTCGTGGTCGCTTCAGCTTGCGCTTTGACCTCTTCGTCCAGGTCGAGAACAAAAGCTTCGGTTTTCATTTCTGCAAGATCGGCAACCAGGAAGTCCAGTTCTTTCTTGTCAAAAATGCCGTCGAGGTCGAAGTCGATGTTGGCAAGTTCAGCTTGCAGCAAGTCGCTGTCGTATTCACCAATGGCTACGCGGTTGTCAGCCAAGCGCAGGGCGTTGATCTCATCCTCGGTCTTGCCGACGATAACCTCTACCGGCACTTCGATCAGACCGAGCTTCATTGCGGCCAAGCGTCTGCCGTGACCGGCGATGATGACGCCATTCTCATCAACGAGAATCGGATTACCGCGCCAGCCAAACCGCCTGATAGATTCGGCGATCTTATTGACCTGTTTTTGGTCGTGCTTTTTGACGTTGTTTTCGTAAGGAGTGAGACGTGAGACTTCCCACTTCTCAATTTTTGGATCAGTCATGCTGCCGCTTTCTTTTTCGAGTTAGGGTTTCTGCCTTTTCCTCCGCATTTCTTGTGCACAACACACATAGCGCGACTGACACCCAGTTCCTCTTTCACCGCCTCGATGGCTTCGCCGTAGGATTTCGCCTCAACCTCGAACGCTCTCAGCTCTCCGTCAGCATCACGGGCGTAGGCAATAGTGGCAATGGTGTCGGTTGTCATGCTACTTCCTTGAACAAGTCCTTGAATTCGGCGTAGGTCAGCTCTTCGCTGGTGTCCTCGCTCTCATAGTTGCGACCGCCAGCGCATGTTTCGCACCGGAACGGATCGAACCTTTCGTTAATGCAGCCCTCGCACTCCGGCGAGAATGGGTGTCTGTGGTTCATTCTTGATTCGCTTGCCCAAGCAGATAGACGAGCGCGTCGCCAGCATTGGTCAGGCTGTCGGACTCGGTGAATTTCTGCGCCTTCATGGTCTTTTCCACCAAACTCGTCAGCCACGAAGCGTCATCGACCGGAATTTTGAAGCGGACGATTTGATGCGCCTGAATCGGTTTCTCTTTCAGGCTTGGGGCTTTTTCTTCATCGTCCGGTAAATCTAAGTCATCGAGCGCTATATTTACCGACGCAAAGATTGTCGCTAGATCGTTGTCGGAGTAAGGCATAAAGGACGCCAGTTCATCCGCATTGCCAAGTTCTTCGAGAAGTTGAGCGAGCTGTAGCGTGTCATCGGTTCCGTAGCGCCCGTTATCGACCAAGCTGATTTCCTTCGCTTTGTTGTCGTCGATGCGCCCGAGGTTAATGACCGGAACAGTCTTGATGCCCATGCGCTTCGCTGCGCCTGCGCGGTGTTCGCCACCGATGATCTCAAGCGTGCCGTCGTGCAGTTCGCGGGCGATAACCGGCTTGAACATGCCGAGGCGCCGGATGCTCTCTTCCAGCTTGGATTCATTGTCGGGCGAGACGACATTGGTGTTGAAGGCGTTGGGGCGCAGAGCATCAACAGCAATGTGCTCGACGTTAAGCGTGTTGGACATCTATGAAGTAAAATATTCTAGTAAGGACTGACTGGAAATTTAACCCAAGAGTATTTAGAAAGCAATAGCCAAATGACCGAAATAGTTACGATTGCGAGCAGTGCCGTAAATGCAAAACTGCACGAACCATCGCGTCAAGCAAAATTGGAGGTTCAGCGAATACTGAGCTACCGGGTTGAAGGCGCCGAACACTCGTCAGCCTTCAAGTCAGGAAATTGGGATGGAAGATCGTCTTTTCTCGACTTTCGCAGTGGTGTGTTCCCTGCTGGTTTCGTGCATTTTGTCGGCGCCAATCTGCGACGCAAGGGCTACGAAGTGCGCTTCGTCACCAAGCCGGCGCCGATTCCACTTGGTCCAGAGAATCCCAGAGTCGGCAGCTTCCCGGAAGATCCACGCTACGACTACCAGATGGAAGTAGTTCGCCGACTGGTGAAGCACAAGCAGATAATCGCTCAGGTGGCGACAGGTGGCGGAAAATCGCTCGTGGCCCGCCTTGCGTTCGCCAGAATCAACCGCCCTACTCTTTTTCTGACCACACGCGGCATTCTGATGTATCAGATGAAGGAAGCCTTCGAGCGCGATCTTGGCGTGCCTTGCAGCGTGCTTGGCGACGGTCAGTTTGGTCATGTCAATGCGGCAGGTCAGCAGGCTGTGAAGAAAATGTGTGTCGGCATGGTGCAGACCCTCATGAGCCGTCTCGAAGAAACCACCGTGGAGCGCGAATTTGAAAAACTATACGATTTCGCGGACAAAAAAAGAGCCTCGAAAGCCGATGCGGAGAAAATGAAAGCTGCCGCCGAGCGCAAATGCGCTGAACAGAACGCGGTCCGCCAACAGACGATCAGCCTGCTCGCCAAGTTCGAGTTCGTGATCCTGGAAGAAGCGCACGAAGCGTCCGGCAACTCCTACTTCGAGATTCTGCGCCACTGCAAGAACGCTCATTACCGCCTGGCGCTCACTGGCACCCCGTTCATGAAAGACGACGAAGAAGCCAACATGCGTCTGATGGCAAGCTCTGGCCCTATTGCGATTAAGGTCACGGAAAAGATGCTGATCGACCGCGAGATCCTTGCCAAACCCTACTTCAAGGTGATCGACCTCAAGAAGAAGCCTCTCAAGCTTCTGCGTGGCACCGGCTGGCAGTCTGCCTACCGCATCGGGATCGTCGATAATGAGGAGCGTAACCAGGCCATTGTCGCCGAGGTCGCCCGCGCCGCTCGCTACGGTCTATCCTCGATGGTGCTAATCCAGCAGAAGAAGCATGGCGAGATACTTCAAAACCTCCTGAAAGCGAAAGGTCTTGCGGTTGAGTTCATTCAGGGCGAAAACGACCAGACAGAACGCAAGCGGGCGCTCAACAAGCTCGCCACGGGCAAGATTGACGCCCTGATTGGGACAACTATTTTGGACGTGGGCGTCGACGTGCCGGCGGTGGGTTTGATCATTCTCGCTGGTGGTGGTAAGGCTGAAGTTGCTCTACGCCAGCGCATCGGTCGCGGGCTGCGGGCCAAGAAGAACGGCCCGAATGTCGCCCTGATCGTGGATTTCACCGACCCATTCAACAACCACACCAAGAGCCACGCTATGCAGCGCTACCGGATCATTCTGGAGACAGAAGGTTTTGGTGAGAATGTCGTCAGGGACGACTTCGATTTCGAGGCGCTTGGATTTGAAAGGAAAGCAGCATGAACGAGCAATGGTGTTCCGGCACGGCAGAGTGCTTTGAGTGTGACTACGAGTGGATCGCCGTGTGGCCTCTTGGCGCCGACGCGCTTGAATGCCCCGAATGCGGCTCTGATGACACCGACAGGACGCGCCGTAAGACGGTTGCGCTTCCAACAAAGGGCGGCCACACTTGCTCAAGGGAGCCATCATGACCGATCAGGTCGAAAATCTCATAGTGGAACACCTCAAGCGGATTCAGGCCGAGCTTTCAGCCATGCGTGTTCAGAACGACGAGATCATTTCCAGGCTTAGTTCGCTGGAAGCTGGTGTCGCCCGCCCTGGCCGACGACGCGGGGCGGTTCTCACCTTCTCCTCGCGCTCTTCGCCCTGCACGATTTCGCCTCGCGCTTGGTCTTTGCCTTGTGATCCCCGATGGTCAGCCATTGCATGTTGGCCGGAGCGTCGGCACCACCACACTTCAGCGGAACGACGTGATCCACCTGCCAGCCAGGACAAGCGCCCTTGGTGCTGCCAGTAGCCGGACACGGGTTGTCATACATGAATTGGCGTCGCATTGCCGGATCGCGGTGCGTTTTGGCGACTGCTGTAGTTGCAATCATGGCCGCGATGATGACGAGAAGCAGGCGAATCACTGCGCAACACCGATCAGCAGCGCCGCCTTTCTGCGAACCTCCGACAACTCAGCCGGCGTTGCCTTTTCTTTGAATTCCGCATTTCTGGCGCTCCACGCGACGCTTTTCACTTGGTCGGCCAGCACCACGCTCGTCTTGTTGGACAAAATCACCTCGAATGGATAATCCTTTGCTTGGCTCGTCATCGGACAGCACAGCATCAAGCCAACGCGCCCATTGTAAGACGCGGGACTAAGGACAATGGCTGGCCGACGACCCGCCTGTTCGTGTCCAGCTTGCGGGTTGAATTGCAGCCATACAATATCTCCGGCGTCCGGGATGTAGCGGGCCATCAAAACGCTTCCCCGCCAACAGCCGGGCCGAAATCAACCTCGTCGTGCAGGTTCTCTGGCGTGATGCCTGCGATCAGGGCGTTCAGGTCGCAACCGACATCAGCCACGACTGGCTCAATGACGACTAAACCGCTCTCCTCTCGCACATCCACGGTGGCGTCGACTTGGAGGTTGGCAGCAAGCATGATCGGGGCAGGAATGCGCACAGATGCGCTGTTGCCCCACTTTTTAATGGTTACGCGCATTCCTGATCCTTTTATGTATCAACAGTGTTGATACTGTAGTCTGTATGGCTGGAAGCAGTCAAGCGTTTCCCAACTGGCGTGCAATCGCGTGCGTCACGTCGGCATCCAGTTCGACCCATGTGACGGCACCCTTGCGGTGGCGGTAAGGAACCGGAGAAGCAAGCCGTCGCACGTCCGCAAGCTTCCAGGGAGTGTTCCACTTGGCCACTTCACCTGATCGAATCATATATTCGGGAATTCGATGTCTTTTGATCGCCGCGATCATCTCGTCCGGCGATAGCGGTGCGCCGACATCAATCAGCCTCGCAACGCCATGCACGGCACCCGAACCCTTGCGAACAAGCCCGAACCAGCCGCGATGCTTCACTGCGTTCGCTCGCATCTCCCAATCTTTCTCACCTTTGAGAATATGGTCGATCCACGGCTCGGCGATGACAAGCCCCTTGGTGATTTGTATGGATTCTTTCACAGCCTTCTTCCCCTTGTGATGCCCAAAAAACAAGCGCGATAAAATATTATTATTGCAGAAGGTTGGCTGTATAAGGAAGAATTCTGGGTGGTTGGCCGCTGGCGGTATAAGGACGGGCGATGGTCGCCGTCTGGCTGGCGGTATAAGGATGGAGTGCGGATGGTCGGAAGGAGGAAGGGAGGGCCACCAAGGTAAAGCGAAGTTTATAAGACTTCGCTTATATGCGTATTAGCTAGACAACATATGCAATCTAGCTAATACGCCCTTATGTCATCGGGTTACTTCGGTTTCCCATACGCGGGCGTTAGCAAAGCAATGCCCTTTTCAGTCAGCATGCAAATGTCGTTTTTCTTGCCCGGTATGATAGTTGCAAGGTTTAGCGCAGCAAGAGCGAATCTTACTTTGCTAGACTGTGAAACCGCTGTCCCGACGGTGTAGCTAGCTTTTTTCTTAACAGCTTCCCGACAATCGTCATTCTCTACACCTTTCGCAAGCGTAAAAACCATTTCTTTTACACTCAACTGGTTCCCATTCTCTAACATACCTTCAATTAGGTATGTTAGAAATGCTTCGCCCATACGCTTGTCATTGGTCGGGATCACATTTGTTAGGTCGCTCATTTTCATGAGTGTTTTACCGCAAACATGCCCTGTTTGCCCTTCTTTGACAGAAACCGTTTTTGCATAATTATCGGGAGCAATCGCGCCCATTTCAAAAAATACGACAATATTCTTCTCGTTAAGACGTTGCAGTGAAAAGCGCGCTTCTTTACGCTTGCTATCAGTAAGCGCGCTTTGAATGCGTAACTTAAGAGCGTCGCAAACACTCTTGAAACCGTCAAGGGCGGGCGCATCTTTCTTTTCTACCGCTTTCACAGTAGCGGTAGCAGTCTTGCCCTTGTTTGATTGCGGGCGGGTTGTCTTGTTCGTGGTTTTTGCATTCGTGGTCATGATAGTAACCCTTTGTGGTTAGTGTAGATCAACAATTGATCTACTAATGAACATTCTACGCATTGCGGGTAGATTAGCAAGGGTTTATTTGTAACAGCGTGTAACAAGAAACAATCTACACAAAACCGGACTATAATTTAAGAGTTAAAATTACTAAGGTGTTATTATGAAACAACAACGTCATGTCATTGCGATGAACAGCGACGCAGCAAAAGAGCGTCTAAAAGTGGAATCAGAGCGGCTTGCTATTACACAAGGTGAGTTTTTGGAAGTATTGATATTGCATAGCGACATTGCGAAAATCGAAGCGCAAGGGCTTTTCATTAAAGAAAAAAAAGAAAGAGAAAATTTAATTTCAAAATTTCGCAGTCTTTCGCGTGAAGATCAATTAGCAATATTGAAGATTGTTGAAAAGCAGTAGCGTCCAATCGCCCGACATTCGCGCAAGTTCGCCTGCCCGCCTAAAACCCCACCGCCAAGGCGATCCTGAAAGATTGTCCAAAAACAGGGTCGCCACGGCGCTGCTAACTAGCAGGAAAAGCGTGGTTGCCTTGGCGCTCGCAGGGGTTGCGGGAAAATCGTGGTCGCTTGGAGACTCCAGTTCGCGCTCCTTGGCGCTCCAATCTCCCGGTCGCCAAGGAACATCACGCGCATGAACAGGCAGGTCGCGTGCTCTCGCTTGACCTGCCTTTATCGACCGCTTGCGATCAGCGGTAATTCAAGGATCGTCGATATTCACGATTACCCTTGTTTGAAAGCTCACAGGTCAGAAAATCAATCTCTGCGTCATCTTGGTCTTTCAACCAAGCGGTAATGTCCTCTTGTTCCCGGTATTGCTTGACATTCGATTTTACTTGGTTGAAACGATACGGCTCGATGGCTGCGGGAATCTTTGCTTCACAAACGCGGGCATTCGGGCGGTTCATGGTCTTACCTTTCAAAGTGATTGGTTATCGTCGCAACTGCGACAATTTCAGTTTGACCGACGATCAAAGGCGATTCGCAGCATCGGTCAGGAAACGTTCAGAGGTTGCCTTTGTAGAGACGCTGCGAGTTATTTCCCGTATGTTTGCAGGCGCGTGCAGAAATGTTGATTGCGATGATTGCACAAAGGATGAATGCAGCAGCGCCCGACGCAGGCGCATTCTCAATAATGCTCAGGACGACAAGCAGGGCGCCAATTGTGTAAATGCAAAGCGCGGTAAATTGATAGTTCATTAACTCGACCTTTTGTTCTGGTTTGGGTCGAATCAGTTTGAGTGTCGGTCACAGGCACCGACGATGCGCTGGTATGTTTCCTGTGAGATTGCCTGACGCCTGAGAACCGGGAACTGCTGCCTTGGATTGCCTGACTCCTGAAGAGCCTCGGAATGCCTGACAGCGCCTGACCGCGATGAACCGTGCGCCTTGGAGCGCCCTGTAGCGCGTTCTACGCCCGCCAAGGCATGTTCTGGTGACAAGAGAAGGGCGCCCGCGATTGGCGCCCTTCTGGTTGCTGCTGGATACCGTCAGACGGTTTCGGCTTCGGGTTGCAACCAGCCCAGTTCTACCGCAGCTTGATAGGCGGGATAATCGTCTGCGTGATAGAACTCATTAGCAATATCGAATTTGATCTTTTGAACGATCAACTCTTGATTACTATTCGCACGACAACCACCGTAGAACCCTTCGTCGATGGCGATGACCGGACATTGCTTTTCGAGAACCGACAGCAGATCAAGCATGTCTTGCTTGGACTCGATACGCGCATCGGCTTCAATGGCCCAAACCGCGAACATGTAGTTCACGTTCTGAGGATCATCACCTTCTACGAAATCGTGATTGAGCATGGGATGATTGACGAGATACCCTTTCATCGCAGCGTGCAGTTCGCTGGCGGTCATGGTCTTGTGGTTCTGGATGATTTCGTTGTAGGTCAGTTGGCCCATTTTTGTTACCTTTACGTGGTTGGTTGTTGTTTGTTGCGACAGTTGTTATTCTGACGCCCGATTACAGGCACCGATGTGTTTTCACAGGAAACCTTGTCGGGTTGCCTTTTTTATTTCTACCGCCAAGGAAATCCACGGAACACCTATCGCCTGATGACCGTAGACCGATGCCTTGGATTGTCTGACCCGCTGCGACCGCCTGTTGCCTGATGACCATGAAGCTCTCAATCCCGGTGCCTTGGCGATGACTGAACGCGAAAGGAAGGGCTTGCGACAGATTTCAGCGCGAGCGTGTAAGAAGCGGATTCATGCATTTTTATTCCCTTTCGTGGTTTGCTGTTGCGACAAGACAGATTATTGCAGCCCGACCAAGGCACCGACGTGTTTTGTTGCGGACAATCTCATCGTCGGCCAAGGAAACCCAAGAAACCGAGACAACCTTGGATTGCCTTGGGAACATCCTCGGCGCGGCGATTTTTCTGCCAAGGAAGTTTTACATAAAAACATTGGGGATTTGTTGTTCGCCTGAAAGAAGGCAAAAATTGAAGGTTGCCTGCTGGCTGCCATCTCCTCGAAAACTTCATTACGTTTACTCTGGACGCAATGAGGGGAAAGATTTTGTTTTAAGAAACGAAGTTTCTTAAAGGTGTGCAACCCATTCGGTAAGGAAAACTTCGGGAGAAAAACGAAGTCCCCAATCCCCCCCTACCCCCCCTTTCCCCATTTGAGGACAAGAGAAGGTAGAGAAGAACTGGAGACATCGTTTTCCCGGTTCTCCTTACCGAAGTCTGCCTTCTCAAGGCAGACCTTCGTATAAGTCAAAACAACCGCGAGAAAAAGAAGTCCCTAGAACAAAAAGAGGCAATTCCTCTGAGTGGTCGCCACGGTCATCTGTGGTCGGCATGAGAGGAGAAAACCCATCTGCGACAATTCTAGTCAGTGCTTACTAGAGCTGTCAACAGGCAAACCAAAATTTTTTGCGCCTTCTTCTGCAAGATCCAACCAATGCCGACAATCAGGCGTAGAGCGTCGCTGGCACCACGTCGAGCGAGTCAGCCGCATCCTCAAGGAGAGCAATGTCGATCCGCTCGTCAAACGAGGGCAGGAAGCCGCTCCCGGTTTCGTAATGCCAGCGCCACTCCTCGTCGTAGGTCACGCACACCACGTCAGGGAAGAGGGAGCGAACGTGATCCAGCGCAACTTTGACTTCGGGCGTCATGATGTGTCCTCTCGTTATCGTGATGATGACTATGATAAGACGCAGAGACAGGCGTGTGACGCAAATGCAGAACAATACCGGCGTCGGAAAGACTGCCTTGGAAAGAACAACCCACCTGCGGATGAAAGACTCGGAATGCCGAGGGTGAGGGAACTGGGTGATGCCTGTGTGCCGAGGAGGGAAGGACCGGCGGCGGAATGGATGGAGGGGATGACAGGCATAACTAAAAGTTATAGGCATATAAGTTATGGTTATAAGGGGAAGGGAGGAAGTGGATTGGGAGGAGGAAGATATTACCGCCGCCCCGCACCTCCCCTTACTGTTCCTCTCCTTCCTCCTTCTCTTTGTCTCTCTGTCCTCTTACTGTTTTTACTACTCCCCTTTCGTTCTCCTCTCTGCTCTCTACGCCTCTACCTCTGTTTCGCTCTCACTCTCTTCCATCTCCTACCGCCTCTGTCCGTTCAAGCACACGCCGGTTCCTTTGTTCTTTTGTGCCTGGTCATCATCTACTCTCCCGCATGTAGCCTACGTCCGTGACGGGTTGCTTGTTCTTGTAGCTGTCATCGGTTTTGTTCTCGCTACTTGGACAACTCACAGAATCGCCCTGTATTCGATTGGAAGTGGTTCGGTGCTATCGCGGTATTCCCGATGTGTTTGGAGCGCGCTACAACGTGTTTCTGATAGTCTGATGCTGTCGTTAAAGCTGTTGATCTCTTGTTGATCTCTTGTAAAGTGGATTTACACATTCGGCTGACTTTTGTTGGTCGCTGAAAGATTATGATAATTGTATATTATTCTTTATAATCAAATGCTTATATTGGTCATTGCCGTGGCGTTGGCCTGAACATGAAAAAGGCGCCTTTGTAAAGCGCCTTTGTGGGAAATTTTGACTTGAATTTACGCGAATTGATCGGCGTATTCTTGCACTTCGTCCATGATTCTCTCGAAATCGTCCTCTGGGATGTCTGGGTTGGATAGCGAGCGATCTGCAATGACGTTGTAGCCGTTATTGCCGAGAACAATTTGGACGCGGCGAAGCTTTTGAAAGCAAATAATGGACGTATCCACACTGAAAGCAGTGTCCGTCACCTCACGCTCGGTTTTGCACGGGGCGCGCTCCTCACCATCAAAGACATAAAGAGCATTCCATCCTTTTTGCTTCATGGCGCGAATCAGGCGGCGAACGATTTTGCGTTCGATTGCTTGGCGTTGTTCGGCGTTCATTGATTGCTCCCTTTCGTGTTTGTCGATGTCGTTATTGTGACTGCTGGTTCTAGGCGTGTGTTCAGCAGAAAGCAGCCCGCCAAGTGCGCATCCAGTTGATGCGAGCGCGATACCAGCGTCGACAGATTTTGGCGAACTCTTCATGATCGCCGCCGGTGTATTTGATCTTGTCGCCATGAAAGCGGCCACCGTCGCAAATCCTGTTACCCATCATGTCGCCAACTACCTTCACATGAATCTCGCCGCCTTCGGGTATGTAGAAGGCGATGCTGCGATTCACGGTTTTGGACTTGATTTCAAACTTCATGATATGCGCCTCGCGGTTATTGTTATGGTTATTGTTTCAACCAGACTCAGGCGTGTGCTGCTTCTTGCAGGACGTTTTTGATGATTTCCTCGATGTCGCGCAGCTCGTAGTCGAGAAAGCGATCCATTGCCTGTTCGGTTATTTCGTTTGCGTGTTTTTGGGCCTCAATTTGCGCGCTGTTGCCGAGGGTCATTGTGGCTTTCCATGCGTCGCGTTGCGCCTGAAAGATCGTTTCAAGGTCTTTCAATGTCAGGCCGTTCAAGAAGGCGTTGAAAATTCTGGCGTGCTGTTCGCGGGATAGCTTGCTCACAGATAATATCTCCAAGTTTTTGGTTGATCGCGGTTCCACTCGTCGATCAGATTGGCGATGACTTTCTTTATGCGGTTGGGAGCAAAGTGGTTTGGCGTGAGAAAACAGACACTGTGGCTTGCGTTGAATGTGACTTTGGTTACACGCCCGGTAGGCAGGTGAAGGCGCTTACATGTGAAGGTTTTGTGTTTGGTCATTTGACCGTTTCCTTCGCTCGTTGAGATCGGCGAGATAACTGGCGGTTGTCTTGATCTCGATCTTGGTCGGGTCGAACATCTTCAAGGTTTTCTCGCAGTAAAACTCGCCAATGACTTCATTGGTCGCTCTGCTGATCGCCACCCAACTGTTGCAGTGATGTGACAATTCCGGGATGTTGATGCTAGTCGCCATTGAGCATGTCCTGAATATTGGCACTACGCCTGACCAAGCTGTTCCATTCGCGTTGGGTTATGGCGCGGTCGCTCAAAGCTTTGTCGATCTTCACGCGAAGCTCTTGCAGGCTGGTGCACCACGCAAAATCCGGTGAGGTAGCAAGCTCAACGATTGCATCCAATTCTCGCTCGAAATGGAAGTAGTCAGGCGCCGGAGTCTCGATATAGGTAAGCGTCATTTGCTTTATCTTTCGCGGTTGTTGTCGATATGGTTATCGTAACCGTCAAAAACAGGCGCTTGCGCTGCTTTTGCAGTCTTTCTCGATGGCTTTGATCTTTGCCTTGAGGGTTTTAATTTCCTCCTCAAGCTCTTTGATGTCCTCTTCCTTGTCAGCGACAAGCTCTTCAGCGTTTTCGGCGCGTTCTGTCAGTTCGTCGAACTCGTTCTCGGCGTATCGAGCCAAGAAACGACGCAGTAGTTCACGAGCCAACAGGTTGTCTGGCTGCGATTGTTCGATTTGAACTTCCAATTCTTCGTCGGAAATGTTTTCCAGGCCGGTGTAGGGCATGTAGTAGGTCATTCTCATTGCTCGTTCCTTCTGATGTAGTCGTTCCAAAGGTCAAGCTCGCATTCCAGCACCACCATCCCATCTTTTGGAATTACGCCAAGATTGTGCAGATACGTTGTCAGACCGGACATGTCGTAGGCGTTGCGCATGAAACCAAGCTCAAAAATGTCCCTCTCATCGTCGCCAAGTTCATTTCCGGCGCGAATCTCGAACACGGTTTGATCGGCGGCATCGCGCACGTCGGCATAGAAGCTGCCACGCTCGTTGAGGTTGATGTGGTAGCTATAAAGAATTATTTGGCACATTGTGTTATCTCCAAATACATTCGACATATGGTTTCGCCAGGTGCTTGAGCGCATCCTCGAACAACATGTCGGGCGCTCTGTTGACCAGCCTGTCGAACTCGCTGATGAAGCTTTCTGCGTCGTTGCCTTGCATGAAGATGTCCTCGCGCTCGCCAGCATCGTCCGTGATGGTGACGGTCGGCAGCCGCCGACAAACTTTGATCGAGACGCCAGCGCAGTGCGAAGCGTCGGCTTTGACGATCCTCTTGAGCGAAGCCCCTGAAGCCATGTGATTACCTTTCGTCGTTTTTGTGTGACAACCAAATTCTGTCGTCTGAAAGCAGGAAGTTGCGCGGAAATTATAGTCAATCCTTACTTTAGCACCGGCGCAGATAGACACACTGGCGAACCCTTCACAATCGCGCTGTGAGCGCAGGAAGCGAGCGGTAGTGTCTCTGTATCAACCGCTGCAATCCAATCGCTTGTAGCGCGATTGTGCGAGTTGTTTTGCGGTGCCTAACGTTCGTTCGGTAGTGGTGTGCGGGCGAACACAGGAACCGATCACGAAACCACTCGCTGCCTTGGCCCAATACGGTCAAAAAGAAGGACGAGCCGAAGCCCGTCCTTAAAGGTGCGCTAAGACACCAACCACGAGAGGTAAGACTAAATCCTTCTACCAGAAGTCGCCCGCTCCTGTCGGGACGTGAGGCTTTGGTGCGGGCGCAAAACGAGGCGGTTCCGACGCCCGCTTCTCCACCGGGCGAACCTTGAGAAAGCCAGGATCAACACGCCACTTGCGACCGGGTTTGACCGATGTGCCAGTCTCGGTGCAACTGACCGACTTCCCATTGATCCTGTTGATGACAACCGTGACGGTCGCGCCACTCTTACTGCACTCGAAGTCGGCCAAGCGCCCGACTTTGGGCGCGGTATCGAGGCGGCTCGCTAGCACGGTGTCGATACCGTCCTTCAACTTTATCAGCCCTTCGGTGGATAATTTGTTCAGCGCTTCAAGATTCATAGCGATTGCATCCATTTCGCAAGCTCAATCGCCTCTTCTTCGCTGTTCGCGTTGATAATTGCGTAGTCGTCGCTCATCCAGTCAAACGCTGACCCGTCATCGACACTCTGCACAGTGCCATCGGGCCAGACGCGGTAAGCAACCTTTTGTTTCTTGTTCATTTCTACTCCTGATCGTATTGTGTTGTGTCCAAAATAGAACCGACTGGATGTCACAATCGGTTCGGTTTTGGACAGGGTTTCACCCTGCCTTGTCTGGTTACAGACCCAGTTGCGCCTTCACTGCCATCAACACCATGCTGTTCGGGTTGGCGATCAACCTGCCCTTGTCGCCCTTCGTGGCGATCTTGAGCATGGGCAACATGCTCATCATCTGCCCGCCTTGTGCGCTGGTTGTTCCCTTGCTGTAGGGCTTCGCAAGAAGGGCCGTCCAAAGATTGCCCTTCTCGCCAGACTGAATCTCGCCGTCCTTGATCAAGAGGCGGAATGTGATGTCCATTACCCGGTTCAAAGTGCCGCCATTCTTGAGCCAGTTGAACAACATCACCACCTTCTCAGCTACCTTCTGCTGGCTGGAGGCGCCATCGCTGCCCGGTCTGGTGTTCAACAGCGCCAGCAGTTCGCTCTGCTTGGCTTCAAGATCGGCGGGCGACAGGCTGGCATCTTCAACTTCGAGGATCAGCATTTCGTTCGCCTTTTCGCCGAGTCGTGCCTTCAGCACGTCGGAGGTATTCGACCGGCGACCGTTGTAGCGCACAGCGGGCGCTTTCGGTTCCTTCGCGGGCTTCGGCTCCTTCGGTGCTTTTGCCTTCTTCTCTTTCGCCGCCTTTGCGGGCTTCGGCACGTCAGCTTCGAAGGCAGGTTCATTGGCAGCCGCATCGCCTTCCTCGCTGTAGAGTTCCTGGATCGCTTCGGCTTTCTCGATGGCGGCGACCGCCGCTTCAATAGCGGCGTCGTCATCCAGACCGATCACGCCACTAGCGTTGATTTCGTCGTCGTCAAACAGCGTGAGAGTTTCGTCGTCGCCAATGTTATCGAGCATCGACGCGATCAGGGCGTCGTCTGTATTGGCCGACAGGTTGATTTCGTGCGTGTTCATGATTTATTCCCTTCGTAGTGGTTTGTGGTTTATCGCTTTGCTCTGCGATGATTGAATTATTGCAGTTAGTTTCAGGCGGCAGTATCAAATCACTGGAAACCTTTTAACTTTGCCTAACTGCTTTAATTTCATTCACTTCATTGCTGCGCGACAAACACATTATTAAGTCTGAACACAGGCACAACAATCGACTTGACAGGCAACTCCGCGAGGATATTGGCCCTCTGTAAACAAACATATGCGCGTGCGCGAATACACCACAAAAGCAGGATATGACACTGGCGTCGAACCTATCCACAAAATCTGTGGATAACCTTGGGCGCCCGGGCCGCCCAGCCCACCAACCACGCCAAGGAGTTGGTCACGCACAAAAAGAAGGCACCCGTCAGATGCCCTCTGCTGCCGGTCAAACAACGAACTGCGCAGCCAGCGGCTCGCCCTGATACTTGCCAACCAACTCGAATTCATCGTAGCCCTGCCATTTCAAATTGCTGACAAACCGTTCCAGCTTGCGCTCGTCGATCAGGCTGTAGTCGGAGCTTTCCTCGATAAAGAAAGGCTTGCGAAAACTCGGCGCCTCTTCTTTTGTTGCGTAAAAACTGTCTGCTTTTCCATTCGCATCATGGCGAACCTTCATGATGCGACCGTCGCTGTTTGGAATAGCAGCTTCGAGGCGAAAACCGATAACTTCTTCGCTGATTGGGTGGCGTGTGGTTCTGACGCGAACAAGAGCTTTGGACATTTGGCTTCCCTTTCGTAATCGCTGCAAAACGCAGTAACGAAATGATGAAACCTGATGTCAGGCACCGATATAACCGATTTGATTTGTCCAATCACCAGACACCAACGTCGTCATCGCCGAGCTTTAGGCACGCGAGCGTCAATATGTCGGTCACAGGCACGTCAGGGTTTGGTGGCGGTGGTGGCGCTAGCGTGTTGTCGCACTCCTCAAACCTGCCGTCAGCGTCAATGCAACACGGCGTCCAGCGAGTCAGGAACGCTTCGTAGGCTTTGATGCCATCTTCCTCGTAAGCGAACCATTTGCCGTTCTCGACCGGATCGGCTTTCAGTTCGCCGACGGCGTTGTAGTTGCCAACGGTAAGCAAAAAGAGATTCCAGCAGTCCCGAAAAATATTGGGGTCACTAACCTCGCCATGCCAACGCAGACGGACAAATACCTCGCCATTGTCGTATTCGCGGACGACACTATAGCTGTGGTCGCCTAGCAGGCGACTCCACTCGTGACGATGAATAGCGCGTCCGTCGCGTCCGAAATACTTGGTCATGATTGCTCCCTGTGGTCTTTTGGCTTTGGCGGCTTTCCATTGCCTTTCTTCAAGGCGAAAAGCACGTCCGGCTCACATTGCTGGAAAACCTTCATCACTCATTCTTTGTGCTGTTGGCGCAATGCCGCTCATGTGCCCATCGCCAGCCCCTGGCGAACGACCAGCGCCAAGACCACAAAGACCACAGGGCTTGCCCGTCAACCGTATTCATTTCATCTCCTTGCAGGTCCTGGGCGTCCAATACAGGTCAAGCTCGACGCCGTTCTCAATCAGTTTCTGAATCGAGATGTAACCCCATTCCGCCTCGCGCCACCCACCGCCAAAGAGCGTGCATTTCCCGTATGCTTGTATCTGCTCGCCTTCACCGTTCTCGGCTGGCGTGTCACCAACGTCCCGCTCGACGATCCAAGCATCGACGCCGCCCATGAAGTAGTGCAGGCGCAGCACCTTGTCCTCCGTGTCGACATCTTCGGTGCCATACGTAACCGGCGTTCCGCGAATAATGTCGGCAATCTCCAGCACCTTCTGGACGAAGAAGTCACCCTCTTCGCCTTCAAGCTGTTCGCGCAAAGACAGGCGTTGTTGAAGGGGCATGAACTTTGCAAGAAGTTCATCGTTCATCAGATGTCGTCTTGCCTGACCCAATTTAGCATTCATTTACTTTCCCTTTCGTTGTTGGTTGCTATGATTTGAATGCTATCGCTCGGTATCAGGCACCGCTCTGTCGTCAACACAACTCCTCTGGTATTTCCACCACGTCGCCAAGTTTTGCCGCAACGTAGCAGCGCATGGCGGCAACGAGAGGGTTGTCGTGAATCCGCATAACAACAAATCCGCTTGCCAGAACAATGGTCGCTGACCAGATATTTCCAGGCGCTTTTATCATGCTGATTCTCTCGCGCTCGATAATCGGGCCGCCGTGTTCCCATCTTTCAGAGAATCGTGCTTGTTGGCGCAATAGGTGGCATTCCCGTATTTCCTTGAAATGCTCGATATGCCTTTTGTTGCTCGGGTCGTGTTTCCCATACATGGCGACCAACACCGCCCAATCGAGCGCCGCGCCTATCAATTCTATTGTTTTGACTTTCATCGCTGCTCCTCTCAAAACTCGAAAAAAGGTTTAACCCAACAGCCTTTTAATTTCGCCACGCAACTCTTTGGCGGTCGTGTGGCACTCGAAGGCTTCGCGGATTTTGTTTACAAGCTCCTGCGCGAATGAAACCTGCTCCGCTTTTATCTCAAGATCGCGCTCCAGAACCTCGATCTCTTGTTCCTTGTCGGCAATTTCGTCATCCTTTCGGGAGTAGCGGAGTGCCAATTCCTGCGCAAGCTCGTTGCCGGAATGAAAAGACAGGCGCTCAAGCTCATCGTCCGTGTAGTTGTCGAGCCTCACCTTATGCCGCCTTCAATTCAGCATCGTGACAGTTGCGAAAGGAGCTGGCGTTACACTCAACCTCCGGCAGCCTGTAGAAGCCGCGTTTCAAACCGCGAAACAAGCACTCCATCATAATGTCCACGTCGTATATTGCGCTGTGTGCTTTGGCCGCGTCATACCTGACGCCCAGCGCAAAACACAGCTCGCCTAAACGGGGCAGCTTCCCATCGGGGCAAGCCCATCGGGCGCTTTCCATCGTGCAGACAGAGGGCGTATTCGGCACTCGCAAGCCGACCCGAATCAACTCGGCAGCGACGAACGGGCCATCAAAACCCATGTTGTGCGCCACCAGCAGGTCAGCCTCGCCCATGCGACGAACGATCTCCGGCGCCACCTCGTCCCATTTCGGGCAGCCAACCAGATCGGTGTAGGCAATACCGTGCACCTCCTGCGCAGCGGGATCAATGGGCCGCTCCGGGTCGATGCGCTGAACCCACCTATCCACCAGCTTGCGGCTGTCCGAATCGTAGGTCAGCATGGCGATCTCGATGATGCGATGTCCAAGCTCCTGTTTCAGCCCGGTTGTTTCGGTGTCCAGCCCGATGATTCTCAAGCCCACTGCGCATCTCCTGTTACGTCAAAGATGATGGCGCGAGCCATGAGTGCAATTTCGTGACTTGTGACGGCACCATCGGTAAAGATCAGGATCGTTTCAGTCATTTTGCTTTCGCCTCTTGGCACCAAAACTTGAACTCGGCCACGTTACCCGTAAAAATATCGAGGCCATCACGATCAATCACGGTAATCTCCAGATAATCAACAATCAAGCGAATGTGATAACTAAACTCCTCGCCAAAACACTCGTCCGCAATCAGATAAACGCCACCCGGCCCCTTCTTGAAATGAGCCACAATCTGCGCGGCCAGATCACCCTCGCCATTGAAGGTGTTTTCCCTTTCCTCGCCGAAACCAAAGCCGTCCACAAACTTCTTTCCGTCGAGAAATTCGGCCAATTCAAGACCATGCTCACTAGGCGAGCCGTCACACTGGTGACACATCCTGACCAGCGTGTCATCGTATTCGCCATAAACAGCAGTCACAGATTGCGTCCCCATCTCTTTATCCTTTCCATAAAACAGTTTCAACGATTTGATTTAGCGGTTAATCAGTCATTGACCGATTAACCGCTATACTAAAGCGTCGAAACAGGCGTTATCTCGGCAAGTTAATCAGTGGTGTCGAGTTTCCACCACCGACGATCATGCCGACACCGCTTCGGCATCGGGCAGCGCGGCAACCCGTTCAGCAAACTGCGCCGGGGTCAGATGAAGTCCGTCATCGCCGGTCAGCGACAGCGAGCCATCGGCCAGCTTGCTCTTCAAGAAGGCTTCCGCCTCCTTCGCGCTCATACCCATTGCGCCGACGATGTGTTCGAGCGCCGAATGAAAACCTATCTCGTTTTCCTCTACTGCCATAACTTCTCCTTTGTCTAGTAAGGACTGACTATATCACACGGCCAAAGCAAGCTCGGCCAGTTAGTTGAACTCAGTTGCGTTTCCTTTCCGCAGCAAGTAAGCCTCACTGATGCTCTTGGCGATCTTGCGACCGAACAGCGAGTGTCTGGACTCGACCGCCGACTTCACCACGACGCCTTCCCGAATCTGCTTTTTGTCCGAAAGCGTGGTGTTGCCATCGGTGTGTTCAAGAACGGTAGCCTTTGAGTAAGGGCCGCGATACAACACCGGCACATGCGGCACCTTGATCTTGTCGCAGTAGGCGGCAAAGTGATCAAAGTCCAGGTAGCGCTCCGCGCCGCGATTCCCAACAGCGATGTCGAACGCCCGGAAGTCCAGCACTTCGTCGGCGTAGGTCAAGTCCTGCACTCCGGCGCCGCTGTTGGTTCGACCAAAAACCTCGCCGAAGATGAAAATCGGGGCATTCTGACGGTCAGCAGCATCGCCAAAAGTGTCGAGCATTGCTTCGAGCAGCCCATGCTTCTTGGCCGCTTGTGCGTAAAGGTTGGTATCGTCATTGTGATCGAGAACGAAACCCCTTGCGCCCATGCCCTTGCTTGAAACAATCACGCGGCCAGCGAAATATTTCTCGTTCGCCATGCGCGAAGGCACGACACCGATCTGCATGAACGTGCCGTGAATCTTTTCGGTAATGACAACATCCTCGCCATCGTCGAACAACTTCGGCGTTTTCTTGAGATTGTCGAAGTTGTATTGGGCCGTCGCGTCCAGATCCACACCAACGATCTTGCCCCGCATGTGCGAAGGCAGCGACGGCTCGTGTTTGACGATACCCAGGAACTCAGCAGCGTCCTCGCCAATGTTAAAGATACGATCTTCGCTTGTTTCCAAATTACGCAACTTCCATTGCATTGACTTTCTCCTTGCAAAGCTGTTGAAACTCTTCTGGCGATACGCACTCCCGGAGCCTTTGCAGGTTCTCGCAGGCGAACAAATCGCGCAGTCTTTTACTTACCGTTGGACGCGACACTCTGAATTGCTTGGCAAGCGAGTCCATTTTCAGATTCGGTTCAGCGATAAGCGCCAACAAAATTTCTCGCATCGGCATCTCTTTGAAGAATGGATTGCCAGGCCCGACATATTTTTGACGCTTCGCCTCACGCATCGCCGCCGCCTTCTTTTCGCCAAAAATCTGCTCGTAAGTCTTACCCATTCGCGCTGCCGAGATTTTCGCCTTCGCTTCTTCCGAATGAGCTTTGCCCCACATGGGATGCAACTCTCCTGGCATCGAATTGATCGGAGGGCGGCAACCTGATTCAATAAGGCTCTGACGAATCTTCTCTCTCCACTCTTTGGAGAACGGCTCGCGTTTTCTACCTACCATCGAGGCGGAAAACTTCTCGCGCTGCTCTCCCGTCCATTCTCGCGCTTGATGCTTCTTTCGGATTTCTTCCTTTTTTGGGTGGTTGGTAAAGGTGTCACCGCCTCCACCGCCCTTCGTCATGTTGTAGCCAAACTCACGATTGTTCGAGCTGTAGAATTCAATCCACATGCACTCGGCGTCGTCAGCTTCTAGGTCGGACACTTTCTCGATCACCTCGACACGGAACACATCAGCTCCATACTTGCGAATCGCGTCATACAAGTGGCGGTTAGTGCCACGACGCACCTCGTTCAAGTGACGCCGCATCCGACCATCGAGCGATTTTGTTTGACCGACATAAACCTTACCGTTACGAATGTTGGTCAGAAGATAGATGAGCATTTGTCGTCCATTAGTTATGCAGCAATGAGAGGCAAAACAAGCCCTTGAGAAACGACCCCCCTGATCCGCGTCGCCCTGACGCGGTTGCCAAGCGAACCAGAAAGCGTTCCTTTTTGTTTGTCCTCGTCCCAAAGGTCGGCGCCTTTCAGCAACCACTCCGGCAGCACAGCCTGCTCCGGGACATAGATGGCCAAATCACCGTCACGGAACTGGCCTTTCTTGACGATGGATTGATAATCGCCGACGCGGGCAATCTCGATGGCGTCGGCGTTCGGGTGAGGCTCAATCCAGAGCCGCACCACAGGGCATGCAAATTCAGACATTGGAACTCCTTTCGAGTGCGGCATCGCCGATGCGGTCATCGAGCATGTCGTGATATTGGCTCATGACCGCGTGTTGGGCATTCAGACGCTTCCGTTGAGGGTCGCTGATTACGGTTAAATCCAGAAAAGTCTCAAGTTTCTCGATGCGCTCCGCCAATTCGTCCCGCTCTTCCAGCAGGCGGTCGAACCAATCGCCCTTTTCCTTCGCCAGCTTTTCCTTCAGCGCGTAGCCCATCAGCGGCCACACTTTGTCGATAGCGTTCTGGCGGGCAATTGCGCGGCCAGCGGTGACGTCGAAGTTTCCTGGAGAGACGCAAGCGGATTCGCCAGTGACGGTGAAGCCGTTGCGAAGAACGAGGACGCAGATGGTGAGTAGGCTCAAGGATGTGTCAAACACCTCTTTGTCGAAGTCCGGCGTGACACGCACGTCCGCCCCTCTGGTGCTGCCATCGAAAGCGGTGAAATAGACTTCGCCCATGATGTTCGCCTCGATGTCATCTGGCGTGATACGCGGCGCGGTCAGACCCCTGGCTTGAATTTCTTGCTCGATGCTCATGCCGCCACCTCTGCGCCCTTCGGCCAGCCAAGCTCGGTCAGCGACGTGACGATGTTGGCGATAACTGGCAGATTCTTAGTCGGCATCGTTTCGCTCGGCATGTATTTTTCAAACTCCGGCAGCATCTTTTTCAGTTGCGCCAGCGTGCTACAGCCATTGACGACACCTTCCAGTTGATTCTTTGCTTCCGCGCGTTTCCTCAAGCGCTCGGTCCAAGGTTGCGTCACACGGTGGAGGTCGACATCGCCAACAACAAATCTGGTGCTGTAGTAGCTCAGACAGACGCAAGCGGTATTAGTCGCAAGTGCATTCGGTGCGATCCGATAAACTTCACGCACCGCCGACGACATGGCCTCAACCACCGCTGCCTGCACCTCGTCCTTGATCTGTTCGTCACTCGGAAACGGCGTGTCATCCATGACAGCCCGCACGAACGCCTGCTTTTGGTATTGGTTCAGTTTCACAGTTGCCCCTTTCTTAAAATTGAGCGTTTATCGAACGAAAAATTATAGTCAACACTTACTAGAGTGCGTTGTTACAAAAAAGAGCAGGCTTGAGCGCTTTCGGGCAAGCGGCCAACGTCATCTTGCCTGTCGGCGCCGGTGGGCGTTTGCTCTTCTTCCTCAAGCCTGCGCTGACGCGCAGCTTCGTAGGCCCAGTCCTCGTCTATCTCCCACCACTTTTGCGCAGCACTCACATTGCTACCCATCCTTTCTTTTCAAAAATTGCGCCGACGCGCTCGAACGCTTGAGCGGCTGCCGAAGCACTGTCAAACTCCCTTACCTCACTATCAGTCGCGTGGCCGCTCTCATACTTGCAGAAAGTCAATCTGGCGAAGCCAGGAACCCACGAAACAACCCTGACGGTATCGGTATCTGGCAGCGCGAAATACCGCTTGGCGGTCGGCTGGCGAAGAAGCCCAACCGTCTGCTGCGCCGCCGTGATGATGTTGACAAAGTCCCGATCCACCAACCCCGCCACCGCCATGAACAGCGTGTCGAGCGAGGCGGCAACCTGTTCCCGCGTCATGCGGCCCCTACTGGCGGCGCCGACGAGGAAGTCAATCGTCTCGAACACCTTGCGATCCAACTCCTCGCGGAGCGTCGGAACCGCTACAGTTGCGGCAAGGGCTGCCACTTTGGATTCTCAATGAACGTGCCGCGACGCTTGCCCTCGGTGCAGAGAATGAACTGGAAGTTCTCCATCTGTGCGCGGTGCATGGCGACCCTCTCTGTCGATGGGTCAAGCCAGGACGACTCACGGACAACCTCGGTTTCCTCTTTGTTGATCTCCGGCAGAACAATCCATTGCTCCGGCTCCACCCACTCTTTCCATACCCCGACGAGCGCCGGATACGCCTTGCGCGGGTTACGCAGGCAGAACTTCAGCCAAAACCACGGCGCAAAGCCCTTCTGTCGATTCTCACCGTCGCCATTGATTTGCTTGAACCGCTCTATTAGCAATTCCTTATTTACACCTGCATCGCTCATGCTTCCCTCTCAAAGCGGGCAAATTGCCCAACAGTCAAACCTTACAAAGCGCTCGCAGGAAGATCAACCACAGCGACCGACCTCCCGCGAGCGCGACGACACTTAACCGATGCGACGCTTGCTCCGACGATGGTTGAAGGCACCAATCATGACTTCGGGAAGGGCGGCGCAGACGGCGTTGCCATTGATTGCAGCAATGCGCTCCGCCTTCAACAGAAGATCCTCGATCAGATAACGGCCAAGCTGCTTGCCCGCGTCGGCAATGAGAGTTACACGGTCGTCTCCGACACGATCAAGGGCGCGCAACACACCCTCAACAGCGCGGCCAGAAAACGCTTTTGCTTGCCCGTGCCACGCGCTGTCGATGATCTTGCAGCAGTCCACAACGTCGCGCATGCCCTTTGTCATGTTCTTTCCAGACAAGCGGTTCATGAACGTCTGGACAGCGGTGGTTTGCCCAGGGCCACACTTTGTATTGCCCGTAATTTCGATGTCGAATCCTTTCAAGACCTCCGTGAGAAATTTGTGCCCCTCGTGACCAGCGGCAGCCATCGCCCGGAACTTTTCGACTGGCTTCAAGCGCCGACGCATTTCGTTGAGGCGACGGAAAAACTCCGCTTCGCTCTCCGAACCATCGCTCTCGATAACGTAAGCGTGAAGCGTCTGGATTCCGGCCATTCGGGCGCCAAACACGCGATGCCCTCCGTCATAGACGTAATACTGCCCGTTGCGGTTGGCGACGTTGATTGCTGAGTAGATTCGCCAATCCCACGCACTACCAATCTTGTCCGAATGATTGCGGATAATTTCCCGCTGATAGGCCGGATCAATTTGAATATCTTTCACGGGCAGCTTCATCATGACGCCTTCTTCGCCAATGACCTTGTCGCTGGTAACTTTCGGCGCATAGTGTGCAACTGCCAGAGTGGGTTTTCCCATTCGCTTTCTCTCCTCGAAACTATAAAAATCAATGTCAAATCGACAAAACGAATGTTATTAACTAGTAGCAGGAACGACACGTATTCCCGCTACCTTTCCTCAAAACACGCCTCAGTGAAGCGCTGCCTCCCTGCTCTCCAATTCCGCCAATCTTTTCACTTTACCGACAACGACACCCAATGCCGCCATTCGATCCTCAAGATCCGTGACATGACGGGAAATCTTGAAGTGGGCAGTGGAAATTCGATCATCACAAACCAAGCCCAGGATGATGGCGTTCAAGTGTTCGACGTAGGCAGTGTTCGGCGCGGCCTTTCCAGCTTCCGCCACAATGGGAATACCTGGCTGAATCGCCACCACCACGCTGAAACGCTTGTTTGTCACGTTGAAGCAGGATTGCGCGTATCTCTCGAAACGCCCCTGCAAGCCTGTCGGCACTGCATCCTGCACGGCGTCCGCCAGCGTGTAGGCAAGCATGTCTAGTGGCGTTCGGTCGGTGATCGCGGGTTTGCCCCTGGCCGCTACGTATTGCGCATCGAAGCGGCGCAGAATCTCCTCTTGAACCGTCAGGCGCGTAGCGAAGTCGTAGTGGCCCGCAGGATCAAGGCCCATGTCCTCGAACACCTGCGATGCTGACGTTTGGACAAATTCAAGCTTGTGCTTCTTAGCAAAGGCGCAGGCAAGGGTTGTCTTGCCACACCTGTGCGGCCCCGCAAGCCCCACAATCATTGATGCCCGCCAGTGCTGCCAAAGCCGCCCAAGCCACGCTTCGTCGCTTCGGAGAATTCCTCAACCCGCTCGAACACCGGATGGATCAACGGCACGAAGACGATCTGCGCGATCCGGTCGCCGGGGTTGGTGACGATCTCGTCCTGTTGGCCGCGATTCCAGGCAGAGGCATACCATTGGTTTTGATAGTCTCCGTCCACAACGCCGACGGTGTTGCCAAGAACCAGCCCTTGCTTGTGACCAAGCCCGGAGCGCGGCAGAATCAGCCCGACAACCTGCTCGTTCGCCATGTAGCAGGCGAAGCCAAGCGGGATCAGGGTCGCCTTGTCGCCCTTTCTGATGGCGACAGGCTCGTTGATACAAGCGATGACATCGTAGCCGGCAGACATTGGCGTCGCCCGTTGCGGCATTCCGCGTTCGTCCAGCAGTTTGATCTGGAAGTGTTGAGTGGGGAAATTGAACATTATGCTGCCTTCTTGCAAGTTAACTCTTTTTCTAGCTCTGTCGCGCCAGCCAATGTAATGCGATAGTTTGGCTTGAAAGAGGCGCTACCGTTTTTCGAGTGATACTTACGCTCGCTCGCCACAACCAAACCGCTTTTTTTGCCATTAGACGTAGCCACCCAATTTCCCTCACACTTGTAAACAAGGCCCTTGTCAGAAAAATGACGGTGTATTTTTCCCGTATTGCACCGAAAATACTTGGCTGCATCGGTAACGGTAACAGTGTCGCTGACAACATCCTCGTCGGCGTTTAGCTGACTTTCAAGCGCTGCCTTTTCCTTCAGCAATTTCCTGTTATCATCTCGCGCATATATCACCTCAAGCTGCGCTTCCGTCAGTTTGTCCTGAAGCTGTTTCTTTTCGAGTTCTGCTTTGGCCGCCGTTGCCATTGATGTTGCTTCGCGTTTGTTGCCAATATGGGCTTTTGTGCGAACCGCCTCGTCGCGCTCCGCTACAGCGATTGCCCTTTGTTCTTCCTTGTCAGCCGCCAGCCGTAGAGCTTCATGGTATGTTTGCGGAATGAGATGGGTTGGTTGGGCCGTTTGCGTCACCAGTGCGTCATAGGCGCGTATAACTTTCAGATTGAATGCCGGGCTGATCCACATCGCGTAGGCGTAGACCAGCTCCTTGACGACGAAAGTTCCAAGTCCTTGTTTTGATTGGATTGCTGGAATTCCAGCAATCTCTACCTCAGAGATCAGCGCCTTTGTTTGGTCAAGCATCAACCAGTTTCCAGGCTTGTGTCGCGCCTCCCCGCCGCTGGCCCGGTGCAGATCATTGAGGCAGAACCAACCTTCGGTATCCTGACGGATGGCGGTGCCGACAACGGTTAAAGCGTTCACGTTTGTTTCCTTTTGCTGTGGTAAGTGGGTGTTTTGGCTTGGTGAGGTTTTTGCCGCGCAATACCGCTTGACCGTGCTGACGGACATGCCGAAATGCGCGGCGGTCTTGGAAATGCTGGCGTTGTTGTCCTTTCGCCATGCCGTGACCGCCGCAGCTTCATTGGCGAAAGGACGGCCCAAGCTCGCCTTGCCCTTGTGAGTTTTGCCCTTGTGAGTTTTGCCCGTCGCTGCCAGCGAAGCGCGAGCGGCGGCGCGGCCAGCGTCGCAGCGCTCTTTGATACGCTGGCGACGTTCCATGTCAGCGATCCAAACGGCGGTAATGGCAACGGCCAAATTCTGTTCGTATTGCTCGGCGTCGCCTTCTTGCGTGGGGAAACCACCCGCTTCGTCCGCTTTTTTTCAGGCTGGCAACCACGCGCTCTCCTTCGCAGCAATTTCAACATTCATCGCGCCACAGATAGCAGCGCACAGTTTTCCAATGAGAGCTTCCATCTCATCGTTGTGGGTATCGGGATACCGATTCAGCAGCCCCTCAAGCATCGCCAGTGATTCACCAGCGCATTGCAACAGCCCCGGCGCCGCCGTGACCAAACTGACGTTTGCCTCAACCGCGCTAGACTCATCAACGCCACGCACGTTCATGAAGTGCTGACCATTGCCGTCGAACATGGCATAAACGTTGTTGTCGCACGGATGGGCCGACCACGGGGCTGGATTGTGTTTCTTCATATTGGTTTCCTTTCGGTTGTGGTTTGACAGTAGGTGTAGCGGCACGTCCGCGCCACGTTTCATCAAAATGGAAGCATGTTGGTGTCGCTTCGCGTCTGCTAGGCAGAGTCCAAAAGCGACATACGCGGGCCTGCCAAAGAAAATTCGGCGTATTGGCTCAATGCCAATCAACTGGCTAATGTGCGCGGTGGCATCGACGCACGCCTGTTGTCGCATTTCGTGCGGCAGCTCGCCAATCGTCAGCGCATCACGAGTGAATTCGCCTTGTTGGCCGAAAGCCTTGTATGGGATGGAACTGTAGAGACTCACGCCGATTGCTCTCTCGCTTCCAACATAGCGTCGGCCATGTCGTATGCAGCGACAGCAAAATCCCTTGCCGGCCCGCCTCCGTTAAACCGCTTACTCACATTAACCCTTTCATTGAGTAATAATTAACCAAACGATACAGACGCAAATCAGGAAGCGAACGCTTCTTCAATTAACTTCCGATATTGAATCCAGCCAGCGAAATTGCCCGACCAAGCCACGCCGTCCCAGTCAATATGCGATACACCGTCGCAAATACGACCTTCCGCAAAATCGACAACACTGAATTGCGACTCCGGCATCGGCGTTGCTTGATGCTCGAACGGTGAGGCGTGAATTGGACGGGTGCCAGCAAGACGCTCGCACAGGGCCAGATCGTCGGCAATCGACGCAGCCGTGCCGTCGTGCTTCAAGTAGGAAACCCGGCAGCAGCGGGCGGCGCTGATGTTTCGCAGCAACTCGGGCTTGTCGGCAAAGTGGGCATCATTGCGCTCGTCCTGTGTAACGTAGGGCAAGTGCCATTCGCCAAAATGCAGCAGATTTGGCTTTGAGCGTTCCATCTGATTGCGCATTTCGTTCGCCAGACACTGAATCTCAGGTTGCGCATCCTTGTGGCAGCGCAACTCGAAGAAGTTCTCAAACTCGGTGGCCGTCACGATGCCATCAACCATCAAGAACGGCTCCATCACGCGATTGGCAACCTGCTTGTGCAGACCAAGCTCCATCAACTTGTCGGCGAAGTTGGCGGCACATTGCGCGGCACGGCACCAAGCATCTCCGGCACGCTTCTTTTGAAAGTTGTCAAGCTCGTTGCTTGCCTGCATCCCCGCCTGGTTCTCGCCCCAATGAACGGGCATTGCTGGCTCTGTCCGAACCATGTCGATCATCTTCTTGACCGGAATGGCGCGGGAGGAACTGAAGTTCCGTGAAAATGCCCTGTGAGTATTGAACTCCGGCAAAACAAACCGGGGGAAGCGCACTTGCAGCGTTGTCAGCCGAATGCCGGCGCTGCTGATGCTGTCCTCAATGACCTTAACTTTAATACCCATGCTTTTGCTCTCCAAAGAAAAAGGGCGGTGCTTGCCCGCCCCCTTATTATAGTCAGCCCTTACTAGAGTTTTCAAGCAGTAGCAGACATCGCCTCTGCGTTCTCGTTCCATGACACCGGGCAAGCGCCAGAGGCGCAATCCACATGCTCAAGACCAACATCCTCCTTGATCACGGCGTCGTTCGCGGCGATGGCGGCGCAGATCAGTTCGTAGTGACTTTTCTCCACCGCCTGCTCTGGAACGTATTCATAGGCTGAGGTGTCGGTTTGCGGCATCACGGAACAGCAGCGGACGGTTGATTGGTTCGCCAGCAGCGTTTGCTTGAATGCCTTGAAGCTCACGGCGTCCGGGTTGTATTTCAGCGTGAAAGAAATCTGATTGCCGCGATCCTCAAGCGCCGTCACACCATCTTCTTCAACGCCGACAATCCAATACTTCTCCAAAAGGCGCAGGTATTCGTATTGCTCTTCCGGCGTCGCCTCGGCAGCCGTCACCAGCTTGTCGCCCATGCCGAGGGTGCAGATCAGCGGCTGCGTCGGAAAGCCAACGATGGTGGTGCCTGAGTAGGTTTGCAGCTTCTTGACGGGGTAGCCTTTGGCGCGATACTCATCCACCAGCGGATCATCGTTGCGGAACTGCACCCAACGGATGTATTCGCGCATGGATGGAAGGTGAGCGCCTTCAGTGAGGCCGAAAAGTTTACTGGTCGTGCCTGCGGGTTTTATTGTCGTGTTGGTATGCGGCACAGCCATCCCCAACGCCAGGGCGTAGTCGCGGGCCTCGCTCGTCACGGCACGCTTGAAGCGGCTCAAGGTCAGCCACATGACTTTCGAGGCTTCTTCATTCACGATGTCTTTCCAGCCAAAGCCGAAACGCGCCCAAGCCCACTCGTGCAAGCCGGTAATGCCAACGCCGATGCGGTTGGTGCGGGCGACTTCCTTGCCATAAAGACTGTTCATCGTGTTGGTGCGAATCAGCGCCCGTGTAGCGACGCGAAAGGCATTCTCTGCGTCAGCATCCCATAGATCGGGAGACTGGTTGTTGGCGTGATAGGGAACAACGTCGGCTATAGTGCAGTAGGCGCCAAGCGAACTGATGGAAATTTCGGCGCACGGGTTAACGCCGGCCTGATATTGCCCGCCGCGCCAAGCCTCGTAGAGCGCCTTCGTCAGTTCGATGGTGCTGTCGTCCAGCTTGTAGCGTTCGGATTCGGCGAATTTGCCATCAGCCAGCGCCTCGACGCCATCGTCATTCCAAGCCAGCTTGTCAACATTGATGAATCCGGGTTCGCCGGTGCCATCATGGTAAGCGGCCTCGCAAATGGCGTTAAAGACAGCGTTCGCATGTCGGATCAGATCATGATCTTCGGCGCGGCTACCGCGAATCGGTCGCTTCACATAGTCCCAAAACTCTGCATCCACCATCACGCTGTTGTTCGACGACCATAGAAAGCCGCCGCGTTTAACCCGAATGAAGTCCAGCACACTTTCATCTTTCCAGAACTTCATTGCCATGCGAGCAGCGCGACGGGCGCCACCAACCAGGACACACTCGGCAAGGTAGTGGTCGGCATACATCGCGGCACGCCACGGAGCCATGCCCGCGTCGCGCAAGACAGCAACATTGCGAATGGCGGTCATTAGGGTGCCGGGGCCGGAAGCTGGCCGTCCTTGCATTCCCATAATCGGAGCGCCACGCGGGCGAACTTTGGAGAAGTCGAGCAGTAGCACATCGTCACGAAGATCGCGTTTGAACGCCATCAGCTCCATCTTCTCAAGCGCCTTTGCCCAACCCTCGCGGCTGTCGGGAACCTCAAAAACGTGAATCCGGCGACCGGCATACAGATGCTTGGCAGTGCGCAGATCGAGCGCCTGGATCTCGCCGCTTTGAATGTCCGCATGTGTCGCGTCGATGACCGGAACGACGACGGGCAGATAGTTATAATCCACCGCCATCATTGCGTCATCGTAGCTTCTACCGACGCCAGAACCGTTCAGTAGCAGGTAGAACGTCAAGAAGCTCGTGGCGCTTGTTGCGCAGTTGCAAAAAACTTCAATGTTGCGTCCTGCTTGGTTTTCATCCCCATGTTGCAGGTGACGCCCCGACATCAGGATCGACGCCTGGCGCAGATGGTGTGCCATGTCCTCGTATTCTCTTTCGGCCAGCGACAGACCGGGCAGTGAAGAGCCACGCGGCTCAAGCGAGGCAGAACCACGCGCCACGCGCTCGGCAACGTCGGCCCATTCTTCCGTGCGAATGTGACCGACCACATTGAGGACAACCTTGACGACCAGATCGTCGCCATGCGGCACGTCGTAGCCGTCGATGATGAAACCGTTGGACTTGGCCCATGCCGCCACTTCATCGTCCAGAGACATATCATCCCGTCGTGGCAGTTCGATGATCTTCTTGTAGAGAGGCACGGCCTCGGTAATTTTGCGATTGATGGTGCGATCAGCGATGGCGGCGCCGATGCCCTTTGCGTATGAACGCGCAGGCGTCATTTTGATACTCCTAGTTGTTGTGGTTGTAAATTTGAATGGCGATTTTATAGTAAACGCTTACTATACCGCCATATAAGGCTACCAGTGATCGACCACCGCGACAGGCACGTCTGTTTTGGCTCGCAACACGTCGATCTTGGGCGACGGGCGTTCACTCGCCGGGTGCATGATTGGGCTGCCGTCAGGAAACACAACAAGGCGGTTGCTGTTCTTCTTGAGTGATTCGCCAATCCAAGCTAACTCAGCCACGCTACGCGGGTGAATTACGATTTTCAGCAAAATCGTATCGTCGCAATAACGACGAGTTGTTTCAAGGACGCTGGCTGGAATCATGAGCGTTTTCGTGTCGTGCGTCATGTCTTAAGTGTAGTCAACACTGACCAGATGGATCAGGCGGCCCGAAGGCAGCGTAGGGTTGCCAAAATCGCTCTGAATTCATCCGTTTTCAGACCAGCCATGATCGCACCAGTGGCGTCGGCCAGGTGTTCGTTGCTGCTGATAAGGGAAAGTTTGCCGCCTAGCTTGCGGGTCAGCCACTTTGCCTCCGGGTGAGCCTTTACCGCAGCCTCGATCATTTCATCCTTCGTGGCGGTTTTCTCGCCAGTCATTGCCAACTTCACCTCAGTTGGAGTCAGTTGAATCATCGGCACGGGGCAAGCCGCCAGGACACCGATACAGATGCCGTAGGATGCCATTGCGCGAGCGGATTGCGAGCCGACCGGCACTTCTATGAACGCCATACCCGCGCCCTGACAAGCGGCCACAAAGCCCTCATGCAGCGCTCTGGCGCGGCGCAGGTCGTCGGAGTTCTTGCGAACCGTCTTGGCCTTCTTCGCATTGTCCTCAGATTCGATCAGGCGCATTTCCTGAATCTTGAACTCCATCGTGTCGATGTTCAGATCGGCGGTCACGATGCCGAAGTTGCGTAAACTTGGATCACAGCCGATGATTTTCATTCGCAGTCGCTCCAGTCGTCGGGCAGAGCCAGGTCGATGAACGCGCCAAAGTGCTTGTCGAACGCCTCAACAAGATGTCGAAAGTCGCCACTGGTCATTTCTGCCTCAATTTTCGGCCAGTTCAGTTCAAGTTTTCTGGCGTGATACCGGGCGATTGAGAGCAAAGCATAGGCATTTCCACTTGGGCCATTTAAGTCGATTACGGTCTTGCCTTTGACCCTGACGGCGTTTTCAATGAGTGCCACTCTTCATCTCCTCATTTCTGCAATTCTGTGCTTCTGCATTTCTGTATTCTTCCGAACCTCTGCAAACTTGGCGTCAACCAAGTCGTCAAACCGCTCGCCTGTCGAAATATGGCGCGTCCAAAGCTCACTGTATTCACGCGGGTTGAGGGTGCGAATGCGCTCATATCGCTCGGCTTTCTTCTTCAACGCCACAGACTCATACTCCAAAAGCCCATAGCTGCTATCGAGCTTGTCATACTCGGACAGCAGACAGTCATAATGACTTGACCCCCAACGATGACAGTCTGGCCCATGTGTGCCTTGACGCCGTTCGTGTTTCCACGCAGCAAAGCCAAGACGCTCGCGCTCGGCTTCCGGCAGTGCGCGGTAGATTTCAATGTCCGTCATGGCATCTCCCGACTACGGCAAAGCGCGGCCACCAGTGATGACGAAACGGGTTGCCCGTCTCGAACCCTCCTGTCTCGCGGTCAAGAAGGTTGTGAATGCCAAGCACGTCATGGGTTAGATCGAACATGCTGCCCCTCCACTCAAGCATGGCTCTGAGGTCGAGCTTGCAAATGCTGGCGTGGCACGCTGCCATATCCATTTCGAGCGTCAGACGATCCTCCAGCTTCGTTGTGCCAGCCTCCTCGCAGCGAAGGACAATCTTGTGGATCAAATCATCATCAGCGGCGGAAATATTGAAATTGATTACCTTTTTGGTCATGTTTGTCTCTCCTTTAGCTTGCTCACCATGTTCCAAACCCAAGATGGGCGTATTCTTCGGCACGGGTAGCCATCAACTTATCCCGTTCGGCCTCAATCGACGCTTCATTCTGCGCATCGCGGCATTCCCGGTCGAGACTGGAATCGACGATGGTTTTCAGCCAAGCCTCAAAGCCAGACAGCGACTTCTTAGCGGCACTCTCCGTCATTTCCATTTCCGCATAGTCGGCCACTTGCAGCGGTCTGAAAACGTAGATCAAGCCGCCACGCTTACTTGCATAGCAGCGAAGCGCCATAAACTCCTCGCCGCCCGTATGCTCTTTCTTCGAGTAATCAGGCTTGTTTGCTTTCTTGACTGTGAGAACGATGGATTCGGTCAGCATAAAGCGAGCGGAGTTGTGGTCGGTGTTTTCTCCCGTATTTCTTCTCGCCGCGAGATTTCTCACCGCGATCCTGTCGTTTATCTCCTCGACAATCTGCTCAATTCGGCTGTCGGCCAATGTGTCACTCATTGCTTATATTCCATTCGGGTATTCAAAATCCACGCGCCACCGCGCCGCTTACCGTAGCGAGGCCGGCAGCTTTTGTCACCGTGATAACGGAGTCGATCCAGTCAGACAGTGAGTTGTGGCTGATGACCAGCACAGTGCCGCGCTCGCGGGCCTTGCGGTCAAGAATGCCCATCAGTCGCTCCAGGCCGGCTTCGTCGAGAGCGTGATCTACCTCGTCGGCGACGAAGATGTCGATAGGCTTGATTGCCCTACTTGCCACCATGTCCTGCAAGGCCATTGCCGTCGCCAGTCGCACCTTGCGCTTCTCGCCACCAGACAGACCCGCGAAGGACTCGGCGCCCTTGTCGTTGGTCACGCCGATGTTGAATTTTTCCTTGAGTTCACCCTTCGCCGTCTTGGCAAGCGTCGTCCAGGTCGCGTGAATGTTCCCATCGGCCAACGCACCGAGATAATCCCGCGTCCGATCGTTCAGGTAAGGCGTCACAGTGTCGAGGATGTGGGCGCGAACACCGGCGGGGCCAAATACCTTCACCGCGTCGGCCAGCAGTTCCAGTTCCTCGCCCGCCTTGCCGATACGTTCTGACATCTCCGAGAGTGTCGCATCGTTGTGCCTGATTTCCTGACGCTTCGACTCAACCGCCTTCGTCCAGGGGTTCGTCTCGGTTAACTTTGCGTTCGCAACCGCCTTGATGTTTTCGATGTCCTTGCGCTTCGATTCGATCATGCGCTTACTTGCATCAATCGAATTCAGCAGGTTGCTCAATTCGCGTTGTCGCAGCGCCACAGCGGTCACGTCGGTCATGCCCGCTTTGAACTTCACGGCGCTCTCTTGCGCTTCGTTCGCCCTTGCAACCAGCGCTTTTGCCTCACTCGCGGCGGTCAGCAGAGTTTTCTTGAGTTCGGCGATGGTTTCCTGACGAGCCTTGCGAGCCGCTTCCATGTCGTGTTCGCAATAGACCTTGCCACACTCACCGCACGGCTTGCCGATCTGCTCCTCGATGCTCTTGAGCGACGCTTCTGCGGCGTCCGTTTCGCGCTTCTTGAGCGCGACAGCCGACTTGGCCGACGCCACCTGCATGTCAAGCGCACGGACAATCGTATCCAGCCTGTTACGTTCAGCCTCTTCGGTTTTGTGCGCCTTGAGTTTCGCGTCGATCTTGTCCAGATCGACGCGGCTGGCGGCTTCGTCCCATGTCTTGAGCGCGGTCGTGGCGCGGCTGATTTCATCATTGATCGGGATCGTCTTGGCAAGCTCGGCTTTCGCACGATCCCGCCGACCCTTCTCGAAATCTTCCGAGTTGACCTCCAACTGCGCAACCTCGTTGGACAGGCGCGCACCGTTGCCGATAGCGGTGGTTTGCGTTGCCGCCAGCGCATCGACAATGGACTTCTGCCTGTTGTAGCGGTCACGAACCGTTGCATAAGCCTCGGTCAGCACTTCAACGCCAGCAGCTTCCTCAATCAGCGTCTTGAGCATCTTATCGGTCATACCCGGCAGATCGGGCATTCGTTCCTGGCCCGCATAGACGGCGGCCATGAACACGTCGAGGCTACAACCCATCACCTTGCCGATGACCTCCTGTGTTTCTCTGTCGGTTCCCTTCGACAGATCCATCTCGGCGCCGGTCGTCAAATCCTTCTCATAAACAGAAACGCTATTCTTGTGGTTCGTTCCCTTGCGCCAGCGCACGATGCGGTATTGCTGGTTGCAGTCAGTCATCGTTATATGAACGCAGCAATCCTTCTTGGTCGTCTTGTTGACCACTGCGTCACCAGACACGCCGCGAGCGGTTGTTCCGTAGATGCCCCAACACAGCGCATCGACCACAGAGGACTTGCCAGCGCCGTTGGATTCGGCAGACGGGTCGTCGTCATTGACGCCCTGAATCAAGAGCAGTCCACGATCATCCAGTTCGATGTCGGCTCTGCCGATGGTCAGGAAGTTCGAGATGGAGAGTTTGTTGATCTTCATGCCGCACCCTTTGTTTCGTTCAAAATGTCCTGACACAGCACGGCCAGCCTTTCGGGATTGCTGTAGCCCTGCGCCTTGATGAAATCGGCAACGCTCACGTCGAGCGAAGCGCCGGCTTTGATCGTCGCCCCACCCTCGCGGGCCGTCGCGGTCGCCTCTTTCTGCGCCAGAATGACCACGCCCTTTGCGCCACAGCTAGTCAGGTAAGCACGAAGTTCCTCTACGTCCTTCACCTTGGTCGAGTTGATCTTCGCCCTGCAATAGTTGCCATCTGCCAGCAGCGGGATTTCTCCCGGATCGGTTTCGGCGGTGATTTCGACAAATTCCGGCGCATGGCTCTTGAACCACCTTGGCCCGCCGTCACCAACGATCAAAAAGCCCGCCTTCGTGCCAATGTCGCTCCATGTGTGATGGGCCAGCGCGCCGATGGAGTAGATGGAACCGTCGAACTCCTTGTGATGGTGGTAGTGGCCGGCATAGACTGAGCGAAATCCAAGCGTGCCAAGGTAATCGGGCGCGAGGCCATGATCGGGCAGACCGGGGATCACGCCGTCGATTGGCGCGTGCAGGATCAAATCCACTTCGTCCCTGTCACTGCGGCTGGCGACGATGGTTTCGATCTGCACCTTCAAAAGCCCGACATCCTGTATCCAGGGGACCAGCACGCAGTCAAGACCGTCCAGTATCTCATTAACCACCGTGCAGCCAACGCCTTCGAGTGCGGTAATGGCGGAACCAAGCCGGTTGGCTTCTTTTCCTTCAAGATCATGGTTTCCAGCCAGAACGACAAAACGAAAATCCAATCCAATCAACTTGCGAAGCACGTCCATCGTCGGGTTCAGCACGGATGGCGCAACGCTGCCGCGCACATGGAACATATCGCCGGCGATGATGATGGTATCGCCGCCAGCCTTTCTGACTTCGTTGGCGCAGCGAGCGATCTCACTCAAGAGAATCCGCAGGCGGGAATTAACGCCGTCGTCGTTGACCGTGGAAAAGGCAGACCACGAATGAAGGTGCAGATCAGCGATTAGGCCGTAGGGGCGCATAATTAACCTTCCACATGCGACCAGAGAAGGCCGCGATTGATTTTGCTTACATTGACTTGGTGAATGCCAAAATAAACAGCGATACTTCGCTGACTCTCGCCAGCATCGAGTCGTTTTTTAATTTCTGCCACCCGAAATTCATCCAGCTTTGCTAAACCATGCTTAGAGCCGGTGTTTTGTGTGCCGTGCAGAGTTTTGTCAGCGTTGTTGGCCGCTGACGTATCCCATCGCAGATTTTCGACTTTGTTGTTGATTGGATTGCCATCACCGTGACAGCACTCCATACCGTCAGGACGTGCGCCAACAAACGCTTCAAGAACCAAGTGATGAACAAGGCGACTTTTTGAGTTGGAGTTCTTGTAAAGAACGATTTTCAAGTGTCCGAGCTTTCCGATTGCTTGAGGCTTCAGTTCGTGGCCTGGCTTGAAGCGCGTTTTGCCGCTCGGATACCTAATGTGCCGGTCTAGCACTCGAACCCTGCCCTGGTTTGAAACTTGATACAGCCTCTCATAACCAGGCACATCCCTCCATTCTTCAATTTCTTTCATTTTCATTCTTCCTCATCTTCGTGATGATCAAGTCCAGCGCGAACGCTGTCCAAGTAATCCGTCGCTTCTGTCAAATTGTTGTAATCTTCGGCCCTAATGCGCGTTCCGAAACACATTGCATCAACAATCATTTGACTTAATTCCTCCAACCTTTTGATATACCGAGCCTCATCTTCGGTTAAAACTCGACCCTCGTGCCAAAAGTTCTCATCCGATAACTCAAAACTCATCAAATAAGCATCAACGTGCTTGTTTTCGTCTTTTGACCAGTCGTAGCGATCCGAATAGGTGTCAAAGTCGTCATCCACTTCGACCCATACTGCCGGGTCTGGTTGCCTTGAGCAACTGGCACAAATGGCGTGTTCGTATCTGTCCTGTTTGTTGTAAACATTTGGACTGATGGAAACTTGGGGCGACCCACAAATCTGGCAAACAAGAACTTTTTTCACAATCACACCCTCGCAATCTTGGCGTTGATACAATTCAGTTCAACCATTGCATTAACCAAATCCTCGTAGCCGACATGTCCTCGGTATTGATCAAGCCAGCCGCACTCCACCATTTTGGAAACGGTATCCCATAAACTCTCCAGCTTGGAGACATAGACGTTCTCCAAGTAGAAATCCGTCCTCGCGTCGAAATCATCCTCAACTTCGACCTCTTCCACCTTGCACCCGCCATCGCAGTTGCGGCAGTAGCATTGATCGTGGAGATCAACCTCTTTGGTGTTCAGATGGAAGCTCGCGTCAACCGAGACGTTGGGCGATCCACAAGACGTGCACACTTGGACTTTTTTCATTCTAATAAACCCTTACTAGATTACGCAGTGTAAAAAAAATGATTGCCGATGACAGCAACCAACTTGAACTCGTGACGCCACACTGGGCGCACCGTATTGGCGTGGTAGAACTTGGCACCATTCGTAAAGTCAGCGACATTGCCGTTGATTGTATGATACGCGATGCCTCTAGCGACATTCCACGCCTTCTTGTCTTTCGGCATATAGTGCAGCGCCAAACGCTCGCGCTCCACCCCCTTTGCCGCTGTCAGCTTGTTGGCCCACGAAAATTGCTTTGGCTTGAACACTTCCTCGCACACCCTGTCCGGGTCACGGCCAGCGCGGTTGAAGGTTACTTGCGCCACAGCATGTTGGCCGCCAAGCGGCTCTCCCCTAGATTCATGGTAGATGTTCAATGCCATACACAGCATGGCGGTTGTCAATGTCATTGATTCTCCCTGATTTGTGATGCGATAACCGCAAGTCTACTGATTATAGTCAGGATTTACTATATTTTTCTGGCAACACGCCCGGCGATCTTGACCTTCTTTTCGATCAACTCTGGATCAGTGTAGGGATTGTTCAGCCAGAAGGCGCGTGGCAAGAACCGCTGTCTGGTGCTGCCTTCGCTATGAACCCCGGAGCGCGGGCCGTAAAAATCCTCGATGGGCGTCGAGTAATAGTGTCGCGTCCCTTTGCCTACATCGTGGATGACCGCGATCCACTTCACGCCCGTAGCGGTGGCGTGGTTGAGCGTCATGGTGTCGATGCACCAGGAATTTGTCTTTTGGAAGTAGCCCGTGGTGCGAAGTCCAACGCCCTTGCGGTAGGCAACATAGAGCTTTTCGCCGCTGTCGAACTCCAGCCAGAGGCCGTAGAACTTGCCGTTGCGCTCATGTCGGCGTCGAGACACGATCTTCGGCATGTCACCACGCTCCCCACTGGCCGGCATAGGCGAGATCACGCACCGCAACGGCTCTTTCTTCCTCTGCCGCTGCTTTGGCCGCTGCATCGACCTGACGCTTGATTGCCTTCTCAAGATCGGTCGGCGTCATGTTTTCGATCTGGAACTTCGACCGCAGGTATCTGTCGTTGCGGATCGCCTCGTCGATCACGTCGTTGGCCTCCTTGCTGAAGCCAGTGACGCCCGAGGTTTTCTTCTTTTCGGAGCGGAGCCAAGCGCACCAGCCCGGCCCGTCCGAGATCAGCATCACTTCGGCAAATGTCTTTCCCTTGTGTTTGCCGAATTTAAATGTATCGTCAATGCCAATACTCATTCAGTCCTCTTCATGAAAATCACCGTCGTTTTCTTGTTGGGTGTAGCAATATGCGGCCCATAAATGCGGCGGATTGTTTCACCCAACCTTTCGGACGCCGTTTCTGAATCGTTGCCAATCTCGGTATGGTTTGTTGCCGCATGAAGCGCCAACATTTCACCAAGCTTTCCAAACCCAATTCTTTGAACCGTTGCCCGACCGAAAACCATTTTCTCTTTCTCATTCAGGAGAAGCACAGTTTCTCCAATGGAAAGATTCTTGTGGTAAAAGCCTCCCAAGCGAAACGTATTAAATTCGCCTTCTGTGCCAATTATGGGCGGGATAAAGCCAATAACGCGAAAATTCATGATTGCTCCCCTACAGTGAATGCAATCAAATTATAGGGGAGCAGTCATTTGGGTTATTTAGGCAACAGCGCTTTCAACTGTTCGTAGCCATCAGTTTCTTCCTCGATTTTGGCGACGAGTTGTTTTTTGAAATAGCTCTTACCATCCGTCCAGGTAACGCGAGGGCCAGACGAGGCAATAACGCCACGATCAACGAGGAAGTCCAGCAGCGAGCTAACTACGTCAAAGTAGCCGGTGCCATCCTCACGGAAGCGAAATTCCCACTTCGCCCGCATGAACGGCCTACTGACCTTGTTCTTGATGCAGTTTGCCGTGATCTCCTGCCCAAGCATCTTCTTGTCGTCGCCAGTGCCTTCAACAATGCGTTTGGCGCCAAGCTGAATGCGAATGGATGCGTAGTAGCGCGGAGCCTCACCGCCGGGTGTGGTGGTTGGATCGCCATAAACCACTCCGGGCTTGAGGCGCATCTGGTTCAGCACCAGCACCAGCACGTTGAGTTTTTCCGCAAAGACGGCCAGCGCCGGGAACACAGAGCTTGTCGCTTTCGCAAGGGCCAACGAATCATTCATGCCCTGCTCGTCGATCTCCTTCGCCATCTTGCTCTTCGGCACCATTGCAGCGAGCGAATCGAACACCACAACAATTGGCGCATCGTCGGCAATGACCTTCTGTTCGCGGGCGGCCTTGCAAGTCTTGAGTGCCTGCGTAATAGAACTCTCAAATGTTTCAGGCACCTCATGAAAGAACCGTCCGCGAGTCGTGTCAAGACCAAGTTGCGTTGCCAGCACTGGCTCGAACGAGCGTTCGTGATCCATGAACATGGCGAAGCCACCAGCCTGTTGCGCAGCAGCCATCACCTTCGTCGAAATGGCGGTCTTACCGCACGACGACGGGCCAAAGATTTCAACGATGCGGCCACACGGCATACCGCCGCCAACCAGTTTTCCACTCAAGGCTTCATCAAGCGGCGGGAAGCCAGTCGAGAGCCAAGTCTTGATGCCAAAATCGTGTTCGACGCGACCAAGTTCTTTGTCCAGTTTTGCTGCGAAGTCCGCAAGATCACCCATCATCAAGCCTCCTTCTTGGCAAAGACAATATCCCGTTCGTCCTGCGCGATGACGCCAGAAGATTTGTCGAACACAATCCGTTCGACGGTAACGGTTGTGGATCTATCGCGGATCTCCTTCAAGATCGAATCCAGCTTGTCGTAGAAGGCCAACATCACGAGTGGAAAGGCAAGCGTCCATGCGCCAAACAAACTGGCGACAATTGCCATCCACATGTATGCGTGTTGGAGTAGTTCGCACCAGAGCGCCTTGAGGAATTGCTTCATTTTCAGTGTCCTTTGAAGGGTTTGATAAAGTTGTCCAAGGTGCGCAGAATCGACGTGAACGCCAGTTCCTCGAAAACCTCGGCGAGTTTGTCCGCGTCAAATTTTCCCGGCGTGACGCGCACATCCTTTTGGTCGGGCGCTGCCACCTTGAGCAGTTGCATGAGGCGGAAATTGCGCTTGAACGCCGCCCGACCTTCCGGGCTTGCGAGATTGCAATGCGCTTTTCTTTTGGGTGCAAATTCCCCACTGTCACAACGCTGCCAAAACTTGCGAACGCTACCGAACTCAGCGATGAACTCTGGCGCTCCCTTGTCGCCGATACCACCGACGCCGGGAATCACGTCAGAGCTGTCGCCCGTCAAGCACTTCCCTTCGAGAAAGGCATACGGGGTCGGGAAGCCAGTCTTGTCCATGAGGTTGCCAACGGTCACGACCTTGGCGTCGTTGCGATGATCCATCCAGGTCACGTTCGGGCGCACCAACTGAATCCAGTCCATGTCGCCCGTCGAGAGGATGATTTCATTGCCCGGTTGCGCGGTCAGCTTGGCGACCATGTAGCCGGCCAGGTCATCGGCTTCGTGTGTCGGTGCGCTCATTTGCCGAACGTCGAGATGTTCAAGACAGCGGGCGATATAGGGGCGCTGCGCCTTGTAATGCTCGCGCTCGGCGACCTTCTTCGGATCATTGTCGCGGTTCGATTTGTAGGCCGGGTGCATGTCATAGCGCCACTTCGCCCTCCCATCCCAGAGAACGAGCGGCGTGAAGCCCGGGTGTTCTGCCTTCTTGTCACGCAGCGTTTTCAGAAACCCAAAAACAGCCTGCGTTTGCAGTTCGCCGGACGTGAGTTTCGTGGCGTGATGGGCAGCGTGTCCCCAACTGTTGCCGTCGATCAGTAAAACTTTTGCCATTAAGGCTCTCCTGTTAAAAAAAGCCCGCCTTGCGAGCGGGCTTCCTTGTTGCCGAAACCGCGTCAGTTGTCGGTGCCGGTCAGGCCACTCAGGAGATCGTCCAGTTCGTCATCAAGCGCGATGTCGGCAGCAGAGGGCTTGGAGACGGTCGCGCTACGCTGCGCTTCCAGACTGCGCAGTTCGTCGTCGCCAGCGTCAAATGTGACACCTTTGGTCGCCGGCACATCTTTCGGCGATGGCAGCAAACCTGCGACGTTGTTGATGGCGGCGATGGCGCGACGCTGCTTCTCTTCGCTTTCCTGGCGAACGTATTCGTCGAGATTGTTGAGCTTGGACAAGACACCACTCGGCAGCGTGTGCTTCTTCGGACTCGCTTGCGTCGAATACTCGGTATTCAGACCCTTGCCTTCGCGGTTGATGACGATGATTTGCGGCGCAGTTGCGTCGAATACGCCTTCCCCCCAATGGTCAAGCGTGTCGATGATCTGGCCGAACACCGTTTTGCCCACTTCGAGAATCTGCGGCGTGGCGGGATCGTCACTGTCCAGCGCCAGCACATTCATCAAAAAGGAACTCTTCGACACAGCCTCCTTCAAGAGAGCCACGGTTTCGTCGTCATGGGTCATCTTGATGGCCTTGCTCAAGCCTTCGCAGACCGGGCAGGCGTTGCCGAAAGTCTTGTCGACGCAGACGTAAATCGCTTGGAGCGTCTTGTCGACACCCTTGATGAAGTGCTGGCCGAAATCGTGGAACCAGACGTGTTCCTCGCCCTTGCGCCATCCCGGCAGCAGAACGTAGCGGTTGGCGCCGGGGTTGGGCTTGATCGTTTTGCCCCGCTGTTTGAGCGCCTGCTTCTTGCTCTTCATGAGTTCCATCAGTTTCGCAGCGTCCATTTGTTTTCCTTTCAAGAGTTGGGTTGCTTTGATGATGCCTTTTAGATTTGGACAAGCGACCAGTGGCGTTGCCATCAGACCGCTTGCTTACATCGTTTCAGCAGAAAAATTATAGTCAATTCTGACTAGATTACGGTTTCAAAAGAAAGATTGCCTACGTCATGCGGCACGACTCTGTATGGCTCGCATAGCTCGCTCGCGCAGTTCTTCGCGCTCGCCTCGCTCTGCCAAGACGCGGGCAGCGCCCTTGTATTCGTCGCGGCGGTCGGCACCAAGCTGGATAATCATGTCCCTTCTGTCTTTAATTGATTCGACAAGACTTTTGTTGATGCTGGCGATGGTTTCAGCCTCGATCACCAGATTTTTCGCCTTGAGCCAGCGCGGATCGAGCTTGACAGCGTTTTCCACCATCTTCTCCGTGGTCTTTTCTCCGGTCGCGGCCAAAGCCTTGCGGTGATGATCGTAAAGCGTCGCCTCAACGACCTCGAACTTGGATTTCACACGGGCGGCCTGCGCTTCTGCGCGGGCGGCAAGAGCGCCATAGTAGGCTCGCAATCCAGACTGTTCGATCATGCACTGATCCAGATTGATCTCGGTTACGCAGGTATCGGTGCGGAACTGATCAACATCGACGTAGTGCTGGAGGTTGTTGCCAACACTGATTGTTTCAGTTGGGCGTCGCGGCTCCGGCTCTTCTGAAGCGGCCATGACAGGAACAGGCTCGGCTTCGGCTTCATTCGCCATTTCGACGGTTTCAGCCTCGACAGTCTCCGGCGTCAGCTCGGGTTCGGCCTCCGTCTCTTCCGCTGCCGGCTCCAGCTCCGGCTCCGGTTCGCTGGCTGGAGTCTCTGCTGCCGCCTTCTGCGCGGCTGCAATTTCCTCGCTTTGAGCCTCCAGCTCTGCCATCAAAGCTTCTAGTTCTTCGTCGTCGATATTCGGGTTTGCCATTTCACTGACTCCTTCTTGTTGAATTGCAGAATTGCAGAATTACTGAATTACTGCTGTTGATAGTAAGCGTCAGTCACAGGAAGTCTAGTAAGGATTTACTAGACTTCGCAGACTGCCTAACTGAGAATTTCGGCTACACTGTTGAACACCTCCGTCAAAATGTCGGCCTTTGCCGGGTCAAAGATGCACTGCGCAGCGTTGATGCCACAAATAATCGTCGCGTCCAGCTTCGGATCGTAGATCGCCTTACCAACAAGCTCTTGTGGTTTCGCGCCGGGAATGAAGTGTTTGATGGTAGCGGAACCCAACGCCACGATCACTGACGGTTTGATCAACTCCAGTTCGCGCCCGATGAATTTCTTGCAGCCATTCAGTTGTGCGTTGGTCAGAAACTTGTCGGTCTTTTTGGCCTTCACCAGCGTCGTGTAATACCCATCCACAACGTTCAAACCAGCATCCTTGATCGCTACCTTGATGAAGTCAGCAGCTTCGCCAGTCAAAAGCTGATCCTTCTTTTCTTCTTCCCATGTCGGACAGTCCGTGACCACCATGAACTTGACTGTCGCCTTGCAGCGAACGGTCGGATGCGCCTTGCCCGCCAGATCACAGTCCTCGCACTTCTTGTATTCCTGTGCCATCGTGATGATCTTCGCCCGCAGAAACTTCTCCGAAACGTCTGTCTGCCGATCAGCCTTCACGGCGTCGATGATCAATCCCGGCATCAGTTCCGTCTGATCCTTGCGCCGATCTGGATGACGCGCAGACAGCGAACCCGGCATAACGCCCGCGAATGCGCCCACCTTGTCCATGTTTGCGACGGCTGCCGAATTTACCTTGGAGCCAGGTTGCGCAGCAGCGGTAGCGAATTCCTCGAAGCTGTCGAAGCGTCCCTTGACCGTCGCCGCCTCATCCATACCAAACACGTCCCCGGTCGTGCCGTCGCGCTTTCTCTTGACGCGCACGACCTTCCAGTCGCGGTTTCGCTCGCGCAACTCCACGATCCGCAGGGCTGTGTTTTCGGAGATGCCCTTGACCGCTGAGAACGGCGCCAGAATGTGCTTATCGTCCGGGATGGTGAAGCGCTCGCAGGACAGGTTGATGTCCGGCGGCAGCACCTCGATGCCACATTCCCGCGCATCCGCGACCAGACCGGGCAACTTGTCCTCCTTGACGATGCTCATGCAGGCGGCAAAGTATTCGGCGGGGTAATGAACACGCACCCACATCGTCCAGACGGAAATGATGGAGTATTCGACGGCGTGACTTTTGTTGAAGCCGTATCCGGCAAACATTTCAATCTTGTCGAACAGCGCACCCGCCCTGCCTTCGCTCATGGCAGAGGTTGTCTTGCAACCATCAACCCACTTCTGGCGCATTTCAGCCATCTTATCCTTGTCCTTCTTGCCCATCGCCTTGCGAAGCCCGTCCGCTTCGGCGCGGGTAAAACCGGCCAGATCGACCGCCGCCTGCATGACCTGCTCCTGATAGACGACAACGCCATAGGTGTCCCTCAAGGCGTTCTCAAGATTTGGATGATCGTAGTGCACCGTCTTGTAGCCTTGCTTGATCGCTACGAAGTCATCCATCAGTCCAGAATCCATCGGCCCAGGACGGTAGAGCGCGGTGGCAGCAGCAATGTCCTCAAACGACAGCGGCCCGCCTTTTGCAAGGTTACGCAGCAGGTTCTTCATACCGCCACTCTCGAATTGGAAAACGCCCGTCGTGTCGCCACGCCCGAACGCTTCCATAACCGCCTGTTCTTCGAGCGGCAGTTTGAGATAGTCGATCTCCGCGCCATGTCGCTCACGAACGTATTGCTTGGCGATCTCCAGCGCATCCAGCGTGGAAAGGCCAAGCAAATCCATCTTGATCAGACCCCAATCCTCAACGGATCGCTTGTCCCAATTCACCACTGGCGATCCGGCGCGTGTCTCCACAACAGCGCGTTCAATCAGCGGCTCACCCGCCACGATGACGCCCGCAGCGTGCTGCCCAAAGCTTCGCATGGCGCCTTCGAGTTTGATGGCGTGATTCCAGATGTCGGCGTGTTCGCCCTTGAACTTTTCAATTTCCGGGACAACCTTGGCCGCCTCAGTCAGAGTGCAGCTTTGGCCGTGTTCTTTTGGCACCAGCTTGGTGCAGGCGAGATCGAGGCCCGACAAGCCATACATGCGCCCGGCGTCGCGCAATGCAGAAGCCGACGCCAAAGTAGAATAGTTCGAGATGCCGGCAACATGGCTGCTGCCATATTTCTCTGTCAGGTATTCGACAACCAGATGGCGCTTGGACGACATGAAGTCAAGGTCGGCATCGGGCAAGTCCAGGCGCTCCGGGTTGATGAATCGCTCGAACAAAAGACCAAAGCGGATTGGATCAACGTCGGTGATACCGAGCAGGTAGGCGACAAGCGAGCCGCCGACTGAACCACGGCCCGGACCAACCGACACGCCATTGTTCTTGGCCCATGTGACCAGATTCTCGACCAGCAGAAAGTAGCCAGAGAACCCCATATTCTTGAGGACGCTCAATTCGTATTGCAGCCGCGCCTGGTATTCGGGCATCGCGCTCGCCGGTGGCAGATAGCCAAGAACCGGGTTGGTGAAGCGCCTCTTCCAGCCTTCCAGACACTTCTTGCCGAGCGTCATAAACTCGTTTTCCGCCATTTTCGGCAGACACACGCTCTGCTTCTTGAATTCGTAGGCGCAAGCGTCGGCAAGCATCTGGATATTCCTAAGACCCTCTGTCCAGTCGCAGACCGGCGCGATGCGGTCATATAGCGCCAAACGCTTCGCTGCGCCTTTGACGCGCTCAATCAGGTGCGATGGCTCCTGAAAAAAGAAGTCCTTGACGAACTGCTTTGAACGATACGCCACATCCATCTGCGTATTGGTCGTGATGCAGTTCAGCACCTCCAGCGTGGCAGCATCGCCGTCGTCCGCGTAGAAGGTTGGATAGGTGACAAGCGGCGCGACGTTTTCATGGCCCTTGTTCAGTAGCGCAATGACCTTAGCATTGAGCGTGTCGAACAGCGGTGTGTCGATTGGCACCAGTTCGGCCATCACCTGAAATTTCCCGGCGAGACGCAGCACGATCTCCTCGTGGCGGTCGTGATGAAACACGCTGAATAGGTCGCCGGTGCCGATCACGACGCCCTCCAGCTTCATCACGTCGTCCAGGCCGCAGCGGGAGTGGTAGTAGAAGCACTCTTCCGAATTTGCCCGCGACAGCAGCTTCAGGAGGCTCTTGATGCCGGCCTCCTCCGTCACCCATGCCTTGAGCATGTAGAACGAATTGGGTTTTTCCTTCTCCCCGCTGGCTTTTGATGGCTTGCGGTAGGTTGGATCGTCATAGACCCGCAGGCGGCAGCCGATGATGGGCTTGATGCCCTTTTTCTTGGCCGCATTGGTGAATTCCACCAGCGCGTGAAGCGACATGGTGTCGACTAGCGCCACCGATTCGTAGCCGAGTTCGACGGCTTTCTCAACCAGGTGGCCCACTTGCAGCATGGACTCGCCAATCGAAAAGTCGCTTCTCGCGGACAACGCATGATTCAAACTCATTCTTTCTCCTTAGTGCCAAACTTCGGGGACGATGCGCCCTTCGACTTCCTTCGCCAGACCAAAGGCAGTGAAGATCGCTATCGCCATCGAGACGTGCGGCGCCGACGAGCTTGTTTCCCATCCAAGCGCCTTGTTCATCGCTTCACGCAGTTCTCTTCTCGCAAAGCCACCAGCGACAAGATGTGTCAGAGCAACGCTCAACCAGCTTGGCTTACTCTCAGCAAGCACATTGCGCCCTTCTATTAGCCCTTTCTTCATGCCCTGCAAGACACCCTTGCTACACAGCGTGATGGCGATCTTTTGCAGCTTCACGGGCAGCGTGGCGATGATTCGCTCGTCGTCGGCAGAAGCCTCAATCTTCATCACGGCAACCTTGGTCTGGCGCTCCACAGCGCGCATCAGCGGCGGTTGGATGTTGCCCGGCGGCAGCGCAGCGGCAGCTTCCGCGTCGCGCTCCTGCATCGCTTTGCGGGCAATCTTTTTGGCTTGTTCGTGACGCGCCAGCAGGTCGCTCACATTGATGATGCCGCGAATGGCTTGTAGTGTTTCCAGCGACGCCTGAGCGCACTCGCTCATGGCACAGCAGATGTTACAAACGTCGGAATCGCGGCTGAAAACGCTCGCGGCGGCGAAGCAGCCAGGCGCATTGATCGGCTTTTCCATTAGAAGTGCCTCCTGACGAAATCGACCGCCTCTTTTCTTGCCTGTTTAAGCAAGACGACCGGAATGCCGCTCGTCTTTTCCATCAAGAAGGCGACGTAGGGCAGTGTTGGCGCGCTGCGGCAGCGCCGTCGCAGATTGTTGGCGCGTGCGAATTCGCTGTTGGCTTGGTTCGCACGCAATTCGCGCTCCACAAACTCAGGCGGATTGAGCGTCATTTCAACCAGCTTCGCCGCGACCGGCGACAGACAACTCATCATTTCCCTGATTCTTTGTCCAATCTCGACGATTTGCTCTGGCGACGCGCCACCAGACGGCAGCGCCATGACCTCGACACCGCCATCTTCACTGTTGCGACTGGACATTTCCTCAACCGAGGACGTGCCGGCGTGCACTCGCGTCCGTCGCCCTTTCCATTGGTTGTTCATCTTGGAGCGCGTGGTCTTGATGCCGACACGCTCAAGTTCATAGTGTTCGACGATGGCATTCACCCTATTGAATGCCGAGCGCATGAAGTAGGTTGAGAACTTCATGCCAAGCGAGGCATCAAACAGGTCGTAGGACTTAATGAAAGTCTCCGTCAGTTCTTGGACGACATCCTCATACTCGATGGCAGCTCCGATAGCTTGGAGACGCTTAAAGCCCTTGACGGCCACTTGATGAATCATTCCGGTGTTTTTGGCGTAATAGTCGCCAATCTCCTCACGGCTCATGGTCATGGTATTCATCAGCCGAAGATTCTCTGTGCCAGACCATCGACAACCTCACGATCCACCTTCGACAGCTTGTTGGTGAAAGATAGTGTGATTCCCTTACGATACGAGCCACGCTTGATGCCGATCTTGGTGGCGTAAATCAATGTGCGCGGCGAAATCACGTCGCAAATCTTGGCGCCGTCGTAGGCTTCGCGGACAAGACTGGCAAACTCAACCATCTTGTTCGCGTCCTCTTCGGGAACCCCGATGTGATTCTGGAGAATCAGTGACTCAGCCTGCTTCTTCATGTATTGCTTGTGAATCACCATGCCGAAGCGGTCGTAGTTGGCCGCGTTCTGAATGTTTGTTCCTTGATACAACCCCGTCTCGTCGCCAGAACCATTGGTGTTGCCCGTCGCCACGAAACGAAAATTCGGATGCGGCTTAACGATGCGCTTGCCGGCGTCCGCCTCCTTGATGACCAGCGCCTTGCCTTCAAGCACCGCTTGGTAAACAGACAGCACGGACGGCAGCGCGAAGTCGTATTCGTCGGCGCAATACATCCAACCATTTATCATCGCCAGCGGTAGTGGTCCAAGCTCGAACACGGTCTGACTATCGCGCACCGTCCATTGTCCAATGACATGACTTTCTTCGGTATTGACCGTGTGCTGGACGCGCATGAAACCCCGTCCAGTGCGGGCGGCGATCTGCTCAAACAGTTCGGACTTACCCGACCCTTTGTGGCCCCATACGTAAGTTGGAATGCCCAACTCAAGCGCCAGGATGACGTTCTTCAACTCATCAATGTCATAAACATAATTGTCCGTAATGGTCGGCACCATGTCGGGGTGCGTCGGGTTAGCAATTGCGGAAATGGGGATCGGCTCACCTCTCTCCGACTTCGCGGCCTTTGCCGAACCGAGGTTGAAAACCTCGTGCAGCATCCTTTTGACCACCGAACCATTCGGCACCAGCGTCGTGACGGAAGCAAGAGCGGCACCAGTGCCGGCCATTTCAACCTTACTTCCTTGCTCTGCCGCGATCTTTTCAGTTCGCTTCTTCGCCAGCAGTTCTTTGGCCTTCTCGGACATCAGCGGAGCGCCCGGAAATTTCTGGATGTATTGCTCGACAGTGACTTCTGGGTGGTTGGCCTTCAGGTGCTTCTGAATAGAGTGCTCCATCGCACCGCATAACTCGCACTTAATTCTCTCGGACATATTTTCTCCTAAACACTTACTATAAAAATATGTAGATACCCTCTACGACAATACACATAGTAAACCATCACCCCAGGAAATTCTAGTCACCACTTACTAGATTCGCAACTTGCCAAAACTACCGGACGAGCAAGTGACGAAGCTCTTTGATGACCCGATCCGGCAGTTCTGACACGTTGTTGATGACTGTGTTCTTTGGATAGAAATCAGTGACATCTTTGGACTGAATACCGATGCCAACCACCCTGACGCCAGCTTTTTCAACGTCAGCCACAACCTTCTTCAAGTGCGCCCGCATGGCTGCTGCATCGCCGCGTGCGCATGGATGTCCGTCAGATAGCACAATCATCACCTTGCCGCTTTCGCGGCGACACAACAGACGCCGGGCCGCAATCTCAACGCATTCGCCATCGACATTGTTGCTCAGAATGCTGGAGTTGGGCAGCCAACCGAATCGCTCGCGTGTTTCCGTCTTTAGGCGCTCATTGAAGCCCTTGAGAACAGGCATGTAGAGTGATTCGATCCGCGTGAAATTGCGGCCGATTTTGCTCGTTTCGGCGTCCAACACACCCCTGTCGGCGACCAATGCGCCAGTTGTGAAGGCGATGACTTCGTGATTGATGCCGATACGTTCGAGAACTTGCGTCAGCGCGTAGGCGGATTGCGTCGCCAGATGAATCTTCTCGCCATCCATTGAGCCTGAACAGTCGATCACCAAGCTGACAGCCACATCCTTGCTTGTAGTCTCGTGCCGTTTGCGGAACACGCGACCGTCTCCAGTCGCCAGACGCGATAGATTGGCCGCGTGCAGCCGCCCTGACCGCTTTCCAGATTCCCACGTCGCCAACGACCGAGCGGCGATGGCGCGTTCGAGATCTTTTTGGAGTGGCCCGACCATATGATCCACATTATCGGCAAGATCGGCCAACATGTTCGATTCGTATTTCTTGCCGACGCGCAGCGGCTCAACCCTGTCCATTTCCTTCGTGTAGATCAGGTAGGGCGATTCTTTTGCGGCGTCACTGGCGGCATTCGAGATCAACTCACTCATCGAGGCATCGAAGCTGTTCTTGTCGATGGCCTCCCAAATAGCTGCGGTGCTTTCGGCTAAATCCCCCTCCTCGTCATCGTCGCCAGCGCCATCATCCCCACCATCGCTATCACGGCCAAGAGCTTCGCCTTCTTCGCCACCGGCTTCCTCTTCACCCTCTTCGGCATCCGGGGTTTCCTTTTCGCTCGGCTCACTTTTGTCCTCATCGTCGGCTTCTGGCTTGGTTTCGTCGGGTTCGGCTTCCGGCTCGGGTTCCTCGCTTTCGGGTTTTTCCTTTTCTTCGTCCTCACCATCACCCTCGTCCTCTTTTTCAGACTCCGGTTTTGACGGTTTGTCCTCATCCTCTGGTTTGCCTGTTGGCGTCTTGCTGGACTTGACCTCGCCCTTCTTGCTATCGCCTTTCTCTTTGCTGCCGCCCTTGCTCTTGCCCTTTTTGCCCTCGCTCTTGTCACGCAACCGGGCCTCAATCTCTTTTGCCAGCTCGATGCAGTCGCGGGTGCTGCTGGCAGCTTCGATCTTCGGCTCCAGGTCGGCAATCTTGTCGTAGACGACCTGGACAATGTGCATCTTGTCCCTCATGAATTCTTTGAAGATGAACTGCCCCGACATGGCCCGAATCAGCGGCACCATCAGAATGCCAATGACTTTGCTGGCATCACCTTCAGCAGCGGCCTCCTTCATCATCGGAACCGTGTATTTGTCGAGGAAGAACTTGCCCGTCACGGACAGGTTGTGCGCGGAGCCGGCAAACTTCCGCGCCATGCACTTCTCGATGCGAGGATCTTCAAGCGCGTTCACCATCTGGTGCAGGCTCTGATTTCCCGCCGTGTTCATCAGGGCAAAGTCAGTAAACAGAATGTGCGCGACCTCGTGATCCAAGAAGCCCTGAATCGCCATGCACAACTCTTCGGTGGCGTTGTCGGGCAAGTAGGGCAGATTGACCTGGATCGGTCTGCCCTCGCGGTCGGACTTCACATAGGCACTGATGCCGCGCTGCGTGACTTGGATACCCTGCCCAGAAAGCATCTGTGTGATTTTTACAACAGCGTCCCGGAGCACCAAAACTCGTTCGTTCATTCACCCTCCCGTTTCTAGTCAAAACTTACTAGATAGATGAACTATAAAAAGGGTTGTCAGGAACGACAACCCAGCAGTGCGAAATCTCCAGAAAACGGGGTTGGCAAGCACCCAACCCCGCCACCAACAAGGTCAGAACCTGACCATTAAACCAGTCCCCCCGGACGAGTTGAGGACGCCAATCTCACCCATAACAGGGTGGCGCAGGCGGTGAAAAACAGAGTGCCCAAGATCGACACTGCTAACAACGCCGCCAGACTTTTCTGATTCGTCGATCAGGATGATGCCTTCTTCCCAAGAAATTGCCTGATCTTTGCTGAGGGTGCCCATTCGTTAATTTCTCCTTATTGCAAACAATGACGGTAACTACTTGTGCTGCACTGCAATTATAGTCATTGCTGACTGGAATTATCATGCCTCTGGTAAAGATACCAACAACATCAAAATCACTAGCTGAAAGTATGACAATTGCTCCCCCCCCCCCCCCCCCCCCCCCCCCCCACCCCCCGCCCCCCCCACCTCCCCCCCCACCCCACCCTTCGACGT
>Ga0123353_10000051_pt1 | contig 130638 bp, 127 predicted proteins | sample TergutLab28metaG_3_FD_92763 | JGI IMG/M metagenome (GOLD analysis project Ga0123353, IMG submission 92763) | Labiotermes labralis P3 segment gut microbial communities from Petit-Saut dam, French Guiana - Lab288 P3 | ecosystem: Host-associated > Arthropoda: Insects > Digestive system > Gut ... | reverse complement strand
GGCGATTCATTCGGTGCATATTACAAATTCTCCATTCAAAAAAATCTTTTCGCCGGAAAAAATCAACCTAAATGTGTTCTTTGCGGAACAGACAGCAGTAGTTTTTTGGGCGATAACCTCGCTACCCTCGGTTGGTATGCAACAAGTGAAGACGCTCAAAAAGAAATTGACGAAATTTACAAAGCCATGCAAAAAGGCGATACGGTGTATGAACTTAAACATAACGCAAAAGTAAAAGAAAATCTTTTTAGCGTAAAACTTGCAAATTAAACGAACAGCATTAATATTATCAAAACAAGGTTTGCGTGATTTATTATGAATGAAACAACGGCTGCTTTGCTGCGGCAAATCCCCAAAGTCGATGAAATACTCGCCCGCCCCGTGTTTGCGGGGTTGAGCGGGCATTTGTTTTTACAAGCCGTACGGCAGGTGCTGGACGAGTTGCGGGAAGGGATTTTACACGGGAACGGGGAAATAATGGCGGTTCCTTCATTTGAGGAACTGGAGTGTTCTGTTTTGTCGTTTTTGGAAAAAACGAACAAACCCCACTTGCGGCGCGTAATCAACGGTACGGGGATTATCCTGCACACCAACCTCGGGCGCGCTCCGCTGGCGCGGGAAGCCTTAACCGCGGTAAACGAAACCGCGCGGGGTTATTCCAATTTGGAATACGACATCGAAAACGCAACGCGCGGCAGCCGCCATACCCATGTGGAGGGTCTACTCTCGCAGTTAACCGGAGCGGAAGCCGCTATGGCGGTGAATAACAACGCCGCCGCGGTGTTATTGGCATTATCAGCGTTGGCGCACGACCGCGATGTAATCATTTCGCGCGGGGAGCTGGTGGAAATCGGCGGATCGTTCCGCATCCCCGATGTAATGACGCAATCGGGTTGCCGTTTAGTGGAAGTAGGCACAACAAACAAAACGCACTTAAAAGACTACGAAAACACGCTGACAGCAGGGGCGCACGGGCGGGGGGATTCCATAAGGAGCGATTGCGTATCATCCGCGCGCTCTTTGCGCGGATTAGACGTACAAGCGACGTTGGAAATCCCCCCGCCCGCGCGCCCCGGGGCTATCTTACGCGTACACGCAAGCAACTTTAAAATGTCCGGTTTCGTTTCACGTCCCTCTCTAAGCGAGCTTACCACCCTATGCAAAAAACACGGCATCCCGCTCATCGAAGACTTAGGCAGCGGCGCAATATTACCCGTCCACAACCAACCCACCGTGTCGGACAGTATCAACGCCGGGGCGGACATCGTAACCTTCAGCGGGGACAAACTGCTGGGCGGGCCGCAAGCGGGCCTTATCGTGGGGCGGGCGGAATTAATCGAAAAAATGAAAAAACACCCCCTCGCGCGGGCGTTACGTATCGATAAACTAAGCCTTGCGGCGCTGGAAGCAACGCTTCGCCTATACCTCGACCCCGCAACCGCGATACATAAAATCCCGGCGCTGCGAATGTTCAACATTTCGGAAAGGGAATTATCGGAGAAGGCCAATCGCTTGCAAACCCTGCTGGGTACGGGTGAAATTATCAACGAACCTTCCCAAGCCGGCGGCGGCGCGATGCCGGAGGAAAACCTCCCCTCTGCCGCGGTTTCGATCAGCCACCCCGATAAATCCGCGCAGGAAATCGAAGGTTATTTCCGTGAAAACAATGTCCCCATCATCGGGCGTATTTCGCAGGGGCGTTTTTTATTGGATGTTCGAACGATTGACGAAGCGGACTTCCCGCTAATCGCGGAACGGTATCATATGCTTAACGGGGTGTCGCAATGATTACGGAGCAATTCACGGGTCGGGCGGAGGCTTACGCAAATGCCCGCCCGGGTTATCCCAAGGAAGCGGTGGAGTACATCCACAGTCTTGCGCCGGAGGGTGCCGTATTCGCCGACATCGGCGCGGGGACGGGTAAATTTACGGAACTGCTCGCCCCGTACGGTAACAAGATATTCGCGGTTGAGCCGAACGCGGACATGCGGGAACAATTATTGATTGCGCTTGCGCAATTTACGAATACGGTAACACTTGACGGTACGGCGGAGGCGACAAAAATCCCCGACAACAGCGTCGATGTCATCGTTTGCGCGCAATCGTTAAATAAGTTTGATTTGGATTTGTTTCGAAGAGAATGCCGAAGAATCGGCAAATCCAACCCCATTGTAGTAACGCTGCACAACAGCACCATCGACGATATCCGCGCCAACGCGAATTATTTAAAATCCACAAGCGCGTTTTATAAAAATCCCGTCGCAAAGGAATTTCCCAACCCCGTTTATTTCACGCGGGAAAAATGGTTGCTATACCATTTGTCAATGGCGGGCGTCCCGCGGGAAACCGACGCGGGGTATGAAGCCTATACCGCCGAAATAAACAGCGTCTTTGACCGTGGCAATATTGACGGATTACTCCGCCTTAACCTGATAACAAAAGTATACAGCGAGGCGATATGACCCACACTCTAATCGGCACGGCCGGTCATGTGGACCACGGCAAAACCACGCTCATACAAGCCCTGACCGGCATTGACGCCGATCGCTTAAAGGAGGAAAAAAAGCGCGGCATCACCATCGATTTGGGTTATGCCTTTTTACCGCTGCCCGGCGGGGGCGTAGCCTCTATCATCGATGTACCCGGGCATGAAAAATTTATCAAGAACATGCTTGCCGGAGCGGGCGGTATCGATCTTGTGTTGTTGGTCATCGCCGCGGACGACGGCGTCATGCCCCAAACCCGCGAGCATTTAAATATCCTGCACCTGTTGGGCGCGCAGGAAGGCATCGTTGTCCTGACAAAATGCGACCTGATCGATGACGACGGTTGGCGCGAAATGGTACGCGAGGACATCCGCGAAACCGTCGCGCCTACTTTTTTGGCCGACGCGCAAATCGTAGAGGTTTCGTCCCATACAGGGCAAGGAATCAACGAGTTAAAAGAATTAATTATTAATAAAATAAACACCGGGTATACCGGTCATCCCGCAGGGGACATTGTTCACCAAAGGGGGACGACTTTCACAGAGCCCCCCGCGGGGAGCAATGTCCCCTGCGGGATATCCGACCGTTTCCGCATCCCCGTGGACAGAGTCTTTTCGGTGGAAGGCTTCGGCACGGTAGTGACAGGCACGCTGACCGAAGGGACGCTAAAATTAGGCGATGCGCTAACCGTTTACCCCGCTATCCGCGCGGCGAAGGTGCGCCGTATCCAAGTCCACGGCGGCGACGCGGAAGCGGCCTTCGCCGGGCAGCGCGTAGCGGTTAACTTGTCGGGCTTGCGCCGCGAGGAAGTAAACCGCGGCGACGTATTGGCCCCGCCCGACACGCTGTGCCCCACGCGGATGCTGGACGTGAAGCTCATCGCCTTACCCGATACCCCCCGTGAAATTAAAACGGGTTCGCGCCTGCACTTCCATTACGGCACACACAACGTATTGTGCAAAGCCGTGCTGCTGGGCTGCGAAAGCCTGAAAGCGGGACAGGAATGCTACGCGCAATTACGGTTTACCGAAGAGGTTGCGGTTAAGCAGGGGGACCGTTTTGTCGTGCGTTTCTATTCGCCGATGGAAACGGTCGGCGGCGGCGTGGTTCTGCACGTCCAACCCAAAAAGCACCGCAAGGGCAAAGCTGCGGAAATCGAAAGGACACTTGAAATCCGCGAGCAAGCGGGCGTAAGCGGTGACATAACCGCCCGTATCCTGCAAGCCATCGCCGACGAAGGCCCGAATTTCACCCCGCTGGAGGAAATAAGGGAACGGCTGGGATACGGAATAATCAAAACGGAAGGGACGGAACCCCCTACCGAAGCGGACGTCTTTACCGATGCCTTCACCTCTTTGACCCGGTCAAATAAAATCACCCGAATCGGCGCACACCACGCCATCGATGAAACCTTCCGCACACAATTAGCCGCGCGACTCACAAGGCAACTCGCCGCTTTCCATAAGGATAACCCCCTGCAACCCGGTATCCGTAAAGAAGAACTCCGCAGCCGCATCCTCCCGCATATAAAAACCGCATTGTTCGATGCGGTGCTGAATATATATGAAGAAACGCAGCTTATCCGCGTCCGCGAAACCCGCGTATCACTGGCTGATTTTTCCGTATTGTACACCCCCACCCAACAGCAAATCCGCGACGATATCCTCGACCGTATAAAAAAAGGCGGTTATACACCGCCAAGCCCCGAAGAACTGCTCGCTCCGTGGAAGAAAAAAAACGCCGACTTTAATCAAGTTCTTGACGCATTACAAACCGAAGGTACGCTCGTCACGACCGAACCCGGCATCCTGTTTTCATCGGAGTCCATCGAAAATGCAAAAACTATATTCCGAACACCGAAAGCCGAAAGCCATGCCCCCGTTACCCTCGCCCAATTCCGCGACGCGCTCGGTACCTCCCGCAAGTTCGCCCTGTCAATATTAGAATACTTCGACCGCACAGGCTTTACCCGCAAAGAAGGGGAATCAAGGGTTCTAAAACAATAAAAACACATGTTCATCAGCCCCGAGGGGTGAACCTATCCCCCCTGACGAAGCGACTTTCACAGAGCGCAGGAAGGGGGGATAGGTTCACCCCTCGGAGCGTCAACAATCAAAAAATTTATACCCCCTACGCTTCCGCCATTCGGTGCATCTCCTTCTTTAACCGTCCGATTATTTTCTTCTCCAGCCGCGAAATATACGATTGCGAAATACCCAGCATATCCGCGACTTCCTTTTGCGTCTTTTCCTCCCCGCCGGAAAATAATCCGAACCGCAGCTCCACGATTTTCTTTTCCCGCTTAGTCAGCTTATCAAGCGCAACACCCAACAATTCCTTATCCGTTTCATCGTCCAAATCGCGGGAAATGATGTCCACCTCCGTACCCAAAATATCGGAAAGCAGGAGTTCATTCCCTTCCCAGTCAATGTTCAACGGCTCATCAATCGAAATCTCCGACTTTGTGCGCGTATTGCGCCGCAGATACATAAGGATTTCATTTTCGATGCAACGGCTGGCGTAGGTGGCCAGTTTTATCTTGCGGTCGGTGCGGAAGGTGTTGATCGCCTTAATCAACCCGATCGTACCTATCGATATCAAATCCTCCACATTGATGCCCGTATTCTCGAATTTGCGCGCGATATAAACCACCAACCGCAGGTTACGCTCGATAAGCACGGCTTTTACGGTGTTGTCATCCCGCGTGCCCAAGCGCGCCAGATAATCCGCTTCCTCGTCCACGGCCAGCGGCGCGGGCAGTACTTCACTCCCTCCTATGTAATAAATACTGCTGATATCCTCCGCATCGCCTAAGCGTAGGGTGTGACGCAAAAAAGCGAAGCGTTTGCGCTGTATATCCCATGCATTCAAAATCAAGGCGCGTGCCTTCGTATAGATCGCTGCAAGCATAGCTTTCCCTCCTAGTTGATTAAGTCTGCGCTGAGCAGTCCCTGATACCGTCCGTCGCGCGTCAGTTTGTCGTTGTAAATGCCGATGATGATGTCCTGCCGTGCTTGCTTTTCCGTATCGTCGCGCACCGTCACGCGGTCGGGGCGGAAGCCGACGAGCATCCCGTTGGCCCGCCCAATGCTGGTGAAGGGGATCATGCGAAGCCGTGTATAGAATGTATTCTCCTGCCCAAGCAACAGGCCCGTGAGGTTGTTTTCCTGTTTTTCGTGGAACAATTTACGCAATCCTTCCGGCAGGAAGTGCTTTACGTGTTCGAACTCCGCCACGATCACCGGGGATTGGCTGATCGGTTCACGCAGGTTGTGGCCCGTGTCCACCAAGGCATCGAAGGCGACGCTGGTTTCGTCCATATAAACCTCTACGTTGCACAGCATTTGTTTTTTCAGGTTGCGGCGTTCCAGCAAATATTGCCCCAGCTTTATCAACACGTAGCTGATCGCCATCCCCGTGACGGCCAATTGCACCGATACCGACCGCGAAAACGCACCCAAATCCGATGCGATGATGTGTACCGCATAAGGCAAATCGGTAAGGTAGAACAACGCCATCCCCAACCCGCCCACGGTGAAGGAAATCAAATACGCCGCCAACATGTACTTTAGGAACGACTTCACATCCCTCGGCCAAAACGCCACAAATACCCCGACCATCAATATCAGCACTTGCGCGATAAACACATTAACCCCTTGCAACGGCGCGATGACGAGCAAAAGCGTATACAAAAGCGCCATCGCCCCCGCTCCCGCCATCCACCATCGGTATTTACGCCCGCACCGCATGATCTTGGCGACGATCCAAAGGACGAAGGCGTTCATGATCAGGTTGATAACAAACAGAATGTCCGCGTAGATCGTCACGTTTACCGCCTCCCGCGCATAGATTATACGGCTTCGCGATTGTCGTAAAATGCAAAAATAAACCCCGTGCGGAAATGTTTCATGTTTACGCACGGGGGTATATACAACACCGGATTTATATATGTTGACCGTATTCCATATAATGAATATACTACGCCGTCTTTATCGATTTCCTCGGAGGTTAAGAATGGAACTTTCCTTGCAACATATCTGCAAATCCTTCGGTAAGAAGGAAGTCCTCAAAAATATTTCCTTTACCGTCAAAGCCGGGCAAGCCATGGGCTACCTCGGGCGTAACGGAGCGGGCAAGACCACGACGTTGCGTATTTTGTCCGACATCTTCCGTGCCGATTCCGGGCGGGTCTTGTTGGGCGGCGCACCCATCAACCATAATCAAATCCGTATGGGCTACCTGCCTGAGGAACGCGGCTTATACCCCAAATCCAAGGTAGGCGAGCAGATGATGTACATCGGCCGATTGCGGGGTATGGATGCACGGTCGGCAAGGAAAAGCGCGACAGCATTATTAGAGGAACTGGAAGCCTCCGAATATTGGGCACGCAAGCTGGAAACCCTTTCGAAGGGCAACCAGCAAAAGATACAGCTTGCTATCGCCGTCCTGCATGACCCGGACATCGTGATACTGGACGAGCCTTTTTCGGGATTGGATCCGGTTAACGCGGCTATGCTCAAGCGGCTTATCGTCAAGCAGGTGGAGAAGGGAAAGATCGTATTGTTCTCCAGCCACCAAATGCCCTATGTAGAGGAATTCTGCGAACATATCTGCATTATCAACCAAGGCGAGATCGTGCTGGACGGCAAGATCCGCGAGATAAAAAAGACCTATCCGCGCGATAAGGTCGCCGTGTGGCCCGAAGGGGACGCGCAAGATTTTTTACGTGCGCTGGAGGCGGAAAGCGTATGGCCGAATATCGCGGCTTCCGCTTCCGTGCAAAACGACGGTATCGTAATCACGATGAACAGGGAACAGGATAAGAAACCCCTCTTGCAAATGCTTGCCGCCATGACGCTCGGTGTGGATCGGGTGCAAGTCGTAGAGCCTACGCTGGAGGATATATTCGTGGAAAAAGCGGGGAGCGCGGTATGAGGCAGATATTGACGGTATTAAGGTTTGAGTTCATGACCTTCGCACGGAGCGGGGCGTTTATCGGTATTACGATATTTATGGTGCTGCTGGCGTTGATCGGGCCGGCTGTACCGCGCGCGATCCGATTCATCGGCGACTTGAATATCGCAAGCGAACGGCGGATCGCGGTCGTGGACCATACGGGCCGATTCAACGCGGAAACGATTTCCGGCCATGTATCGCTCGCGGTGGGTATGTTCGGCGATTTGGACGCCGCACGCGCAGCCGTGGTAGAGGGTGATTACCATTACGCCCTCAGCTTGCGTGAGGATCATTTTACGCTGTACGTTACCGCTATGGGTATCGGCGTGATGAACATGGAAGGCAGCATCACGTCCATGCTCCGCAATCACCACCGATTTGAAGCCTATGCCGCCTTGGGTATCGACGCCGACACGCAGTATGCGATTTCCGGCTTTTTCCCTTCGTCGGAAATTATGAATCTAAGCCCCGCGGGGGATGTCGTTGAGGATACGGCGGGCGGTTTCCTGACCAACATGATATTTTCGTATGTGCTTTCCTTTGTGTTGTATTTTGGTTTACTGGCGGGCGGCAGTTATATCGTGACGACCGTCGTACGCGAAAAATCGACCAAAACGATGGAACTGCTCATCACATCCTGCAAAGCGGGGCATTTGATGAACGGTAAGGTTTTGGGCGTAAGCGCGGCGATATTGGTGCAATTGGCGATGATGGTGGGCGCGGCGGCGTTCAGCATGACCCTCTTCGGCGGGGTGGAGGGTGAAGGTTTCTTGGGGATGTTTAATTTGAGCTTCGACCCGTATATCATGAGTATGCTGGTCGTATTCTTTTTCCTCGGTTTCCTTATTTACGCGTATATCTACGCTGCCATGTCCTCCACCGTTTCCCGCATGGAGGATGCGAACTCCTTCCAAACCTTGCCCATGATGCTGGTGATGGGCGGTTTTTTCATGGCTATCTTCGGCATGACCAATCCGGGTGCGGCATGGATAAGCGTGGTGTCGCACATCCCCTTCTTTGCGCCGTTCGTTATGTTTATGCGTATTTGCTTGGGTACGGCGGCGGTGTGGGAAGTGGTGCTTTCCATCGCGATGCAAATATCCATGATTATGATCGTGGCATGGCTAGGCGGGCGCATTTATCGCATGGGGACCCTTATGTACGGCAACAAGCCGCGTATAAGGGATTTGCTGTCCGCGTTCCGCTAACGTTATATCACGTTAACGCCATATAACTTGCCCGATTTAGTTGATTATGGTAAAATCGCCAAAAATCGGACCGGGAAGGGGTAATTCAGTTTGGAACAATTCAGTTACGTAAAACGCGGGTATTCCCCCGAAGAAGTAAATAAGTATATCGCGACACTTGAACAGGTTATAAAAAGCTACAAGGAAAAAGACAACGCCATTAAGAACGCGATTATTTCCGCACAGGTAGCGGCTGATAACGTGGTGCGCAACGCGCATATGCAAGCCCACGACTATAAAAAGAAGATCACCCAGCAATTGCTTCAGGTTTCCGCCGCCATTGATACCGAGCGTATGCGCGTACAAGCCTTCCACGACGTATACTCCGGGTTAATGCGTAAATACTTATTCGAAATCGAAACCGCCGATATGTTCGAGATGAGCCGCCGTTTGGATGATATGGAAAAACTCGTCAACGACTTGTTGGAAATGGAAGTCCCCCCCTTGGGCGAACCCACACCCCTGCTATCCGCAGCCATGGAACCCGAACCCGCACCGATATATGCCGAACCCGAACCGGTGTACGCGCCCGAAACCATTTATGCCGCCGACACCGCGTTTGCGGTTGACCCCGAGGATGAGACGCAGCTTGTGTTCGAATCGGATGATGAGGAAACCATGCAGGAAGAGGAACCCCCGTTGGTGGCACCCCCGCCGAGAAACAATTAAAACCACGTAAATAAAAAAACTGCCTGTAAGCGAAGGCAGTTTTTTATTTGGTATTCGGGTGGCAACCGTGCGGGATTATCTCAACGCGAATACGATTTGCACCCGCGCCGTCACCATCATTTCGCCGGTTTGTACGGGTACGTCCATGCTCATGGGTGCGGCACCCGCCAGAGCCATGTCGTTGGAGGCGAACTCACGCGCGATGGGGGCGTGGAAGGAACTGGTTTCCGTTACGGTTACGATGCCGCTGACGGTCCTGTTGAGCGCACGGGCAAGGGCGTTTGCTTTGCGTTGCGCGTCTTGTGCGGCGAGTGCTAGGGCTTCGAGGTAAAGCTCGCTCGCGTCGGAAATACCGAATTGGATGCCGCTTGATGCGTTTGCGCCCGCGGCTACACCTGCGCCGAGCACTTCGCCTACGATATCGAGGTTGCGAATGATTACGCTTACGGTGTTATTAACGGTATAACCATCCGGGCGTGAATCGCCGTCGCGCCAGTTCCAACGCTGGTGGATGGAGAACCATTGGGTGGTGATGTCCTCTTCGGCGACACCCAAGGCGCGGACGGCTTTGATCACGGCTTCTACGGCGGCATTATTACGTTGAAGGGCTTGCGCGGCGGTGGCGGCGTCGGTCGTAACGCCCAAGTTGACGGTTGCCATGTCGGGAGCGGCGGTAACCGCGCCCGCACCGGATACGGCAATGGTCGGGGACTCCGCGGCGGAAACGGTAATGGGGATCACGGCGATCAACAGGATCGCGCTCAGCATAGCGAGGATACATTTCTTCATTTTTCATTTCTCCTTTTTAATAATGTTTTGCTATTCATAACGCAAAAAAAGCGTTAACGTTTTATTTTAGTATAGGATACCCTTTTTTCTGTCGCGGATGCGTAATATAAACTTAATCAACTCAACCACGCCGACATGCGATACGGCTAAGCCGACCATGATAAACCAATGAGCACCCGTAACCCGAACCACGTTAAATATATCCATCAGGAACGGGGTGGTTGCGACGATGACCGAAAACGCGACCGCACCGATTACCGTAAAGAAGATACCCCGATTGGTGAGGAATCCGACTTGGAAAATCGACAGCTTCGTCCGCGTGTTAAAAATATCGATGAGCGACGCCCAACTCAGCACCATAAACGCCATCGTTATCCCCACGGCGAAATCACCGCTGCGCAACCCCGTCCATGTGCCGTCCCATACATTATAGTCGATCGGCAGGAAATACGCGCCGATCGAAAACGCCGCGAGGGTGAGGATCGAGAAGGATACGGCGCGCAGGCTGATAAACAAACCTACCCGTTGGGCGAATACACCCGAACCCTTGGGCAGGGGCTTACGCTTCATGACGCCCGGCTCGGGTTTTTCGAAGGTGAGGAAAAAGCCCGGAATGCCGTCGTATACGACGTTGATGATCAATATCTGCATGGCGGTGATCGGCGAAATCCCTATCACCAGCATACCCAATAAAAGCACAAATATCTCCGCGAAGTTTACGCCCAACAGGAATTGGATGATTTTACGGATGTTGTCGTACGACGTGCGGCCCTCGGCGACGGCGTCCACGATCGTTGCGAAGTTGTCGTCGGTGATCACCATATCCGCCGCATTCTTGGAAACCTCCGTACCCGTGATGCCCATCGCCGCGCCTACGTCGGCGGCCTTAAGCGCGGGCGCGTCGTTGACGCCGTCGCCCGTCATGGTGACGACCGCATGGTGGAAGTTCCACGCACGTACGATACGCAGTTTATCCTCGGGGCTGACGCGCGCGTATACGGAAATGCCGCGCACCTGCGCGTTGAGCTCCGTTTCCGTCATGGCGGCGAGCTCCGTACCCGTAACGGCCTTGTCCCCGTCATGGTAGATCCCGATTTCGCGGGCGATCGCGATCGCTGTCGCCTTATGATCGCCGGTGATCATAACGGTTTTGATTCCCGCTTCCTTCGCGCGGGCTACGGCATATTTGCTTTCGGGGCGCGGCGGGTCGATCATCCCTACCATACCGCGGAATTCCTGCTCCGTTTCAAGGGCTTCCTCGCTTAAATCCGTCGGCTTCTGCGCGAATTTTTTTACGGAGACGGCGATGACACGCAGGGCCCTATCCGCAAAGGAATCGTGTATCGCGGTCGCTTTTTCCAACAAGCCGGGCGTCTTTGACCAATCCACGGGGATGCGGTCGAACGCGCCTTTGGTGACGGCGATGTACCCTTCCTCGGTGCGGTGTACGGTGGTCATACGCTTACGGGCGGAATCGAAGGGTAATTCATGCACGCGCGGGTAGTCGCGTTCGGCTTGCACGCGATCCAAGCCCAAGTCGTGGAGCAGGCGTATAATCGCGATTTCCGTCGGGTCACCGATGGCGGTTTCCGATTCGTAGTTCATGCCGTCGTGGTATTCGTTGTGGGGTGCGATCGTCGCGTTCGAGCATGACGCCAACAAGCCGATCAATTTACGTTGGTCCTCGTTAAATTCATTTTCGTTTACGGTGACGGGGTCGTGATCGACGTGCCATGCTTTTTGGATGACCATTTTGTTCATGGTTAAGGTACCCGTTTTATCCGAACAAATGACGGACGTGTTGCCGATGGTTTCGACGGCGGGTATCTTACGGATGATCGTCTTTTTATTGACCATATTCCACACGCCGTAGGAGAGGATCATCGTGACCACGATGGGGAGCGTTTCGGGTACGGCGGCTACACCCAGCGCGACCGCGAGCAGCAGCATGTAAATCGGGTCGTTCCCCCATATAATAAGGCCGACCAAAAACATCGCGAGACCCGAAAGCAAAGCGATGACCGAAATCCGCTTGGCCAGTTGCTTAAGGCGGAGTTGTAAGGGGGTGAGCGTTTTCTTTGTGTTGTTGAGCAAGCGGGCGATCTTACCCATTTCGGTTTCCATCGCCGTTTCGGTAACGACAACGAGCGCGCGGCCGCCCGTCACCAAGCAACCCGAATAAACCATATTTATACGGTCCCCCAAGGGGACGGTATCGGTGATGACGGCGTTTGCGTCCTTTTCCACGGGTTGGCTTTCGCCCGTGAGCGCGGCTTCCTCCACTTGGAGGCTGCTTGCCTCAATGATACGTCCGTCGGCGGTGATCACGTCACCCGCGTTCAGCTCCACCAAATCGCCGGGTACGAGTTGGTTTGCCTCCACGATTTGCTTGACCCCGCTTCGGATAACCGTCGTCTTAAAGGCGTTCATCTTCTTAAGCGCGTCCAACGCTTTTTCGGCCTTACTTTCCTGATACATACCCAGCACTACGTTGATGACCACAATCGATAGGATAACGACAACCTTCGCCCAATCACTAGCCGACCCCGCGCCGTCGCGTTGGTTGAGTACGGCGGCGGCGGCGGCGACAATTGACGCCGCGATGAGGATCAACGTAGGGATTTCAAGCAGGTGGTGGAGGATTTTTTGGAAGGTCGTTTCCTTCTTTTCTTCTTCGAATTCGTTGAGTCCGTACCGGTCGATACGGGCCTTAACGTCTTGCGGGGTTAGGCCGTTGAGACGGTTCGCGTCTAATTGGTGCAAGACATCGCTTATGCTTTCCGTTACCCACTTCATGGGCGCACTCCTTCCTAATATATAACGTTATATTATTGTGTGTTTGTTGCGGGTACGTTATCCGCATCCGTTCCCGTAAACCAAAAACCCGTAAGCGAATGGGTACGGGTTTTTGGTTTGCGGGTTGGGAATGCGGATAAAGGCCGACCAACCTTACATTACGTATTTATCATCCTTCGGCGGGGCGGCGTCCATTTCCGCTTTTTTCGCCTCGTATCCGGGACGGCCGAACAACGCGTACGTCGCGTTTTTGCCTTCCTCCACGCCGGGTTGGTCGAAGGGGTCGATGTTGAGCAGGTAACCCGCGTACGCCGTCGCCACTTCGAAGAAGTAAAGCAATTGGCCCAACGTTTGCGGGGTAACGCGCGGTAATGTGAGGGTCATGTTCATACGGCCCGATTTGGTGAGGGCGTATTCCGTCGCGAGTTGCTCATTTTTGATCAAATCATTGTGCGTTACGCCCCCGAGGAAACCGAGGGACGGCATATCCTCGTAGAGCTTGGGAATGGTGATCGTTTCGCGGTATTCATCCACGCCCAAGAGTACGATCATTTTATCGTAGGGCCCTTCGGCGTAGAGTTGTACTTGCGAATGCTGATCCGTCACGCCCAACGCCTTTACGGGTGTTTGCCCGACATTAACGACGTTGCCGTCCAAGTCAAAATGTTTGCCCAGCGATTCGCCCCACAACTGCGCGAACCAATCGGAGATGAATTTAAGCGAATCGGCGTAAGGCATTACGACGGTAACGTTTTTGCCTTTGTTTAGCGCCATTACATGGAGTGCCGCGAACATATACGCCGGATTTTCATGGATACAGGGGGACTTGCACCGTTCGTCCATTTGCGCGGCACCTTCCAACAATCCCCCGATGTCGATGCCGCAGAACGCCGCGGGCAACAAACCCACCGGGCAAAGCTGCGAAAAACGCCCGCCCACACCGTCAGGTACAATAAAATACTTGTAATCCTCTTCCTTGGCGATTTTAATCAGATTCCCTTTTTCCTTGTCCGTCGTACATACGATACGTTTGCGGGCGGCTTCCTTGCCCAATCTTTCCTCCAGCAGGGCCTTGATAATCATAAATTGGCTCATCGTTTCCGATGTGGAGCCGGACTTTGAGATAACGTTAAACAAGCACCGCGTAGGGTCGATCGTTTGGAACAGGTACACCAACCGTTCGGGGTCCACGTTGTCCACGACATACAGTTTGGGGAAGCTGTCCGCCGCACCGTTTGCGGTGCGTTTCTCCCGCGGGAGCTCGTTGTAGAAGGGGTGGTTTAACGCTTGCTGCACCGCCATGGGCCCGAGTGCGGAGCCGCCGATGCCGAGCACCACAAAAGCGTCGATCCCGTCCTTCATTTCCGCCGCGTAGGCTTTGATACCGGCCACGATTTCGGCTTGGTTGTACGGAAGCTCGCGCCATTTCATCGCCGGGCGGTTGTCCGCCATCGTTTGGGATGCTTTCTCCGCGGCGGGCTTAAGCGCGTCGAAATCCGCTTGCGTGATACCTTCCTTGCCGATCCGACTGCTGAGGACATTGTTGTAATCCATACGTAGATTCATTTAAATCCACCTTCCTATTTATTTATATAAGTTGATATAAGGATACGAAAACAAAACCTGCGCTTGCCATGTCGTCGATGATTTGGGAAACGGTGTTAACGCTTTGCGGATCAAATGCTTTGTGTGAAAGGATCATGCCGGGATGGAAATCGTCGTGCCGCTCCGCGCTCCAGAATACGGTGAAAAAACCGTAATGCCGCGTCAACACCAGCGTATGCTCGCTGAACGCACCGCCCAACGGGCGCAAAAAAGGATCGATAGGCCGACCGAAATGCTCCGAAAAATACCGGGAAGTGAGCAAAATCATTTCGCTTATTTCATCGGCGCCGATATCGGTCATAACCTGATGCGAAAGGATCCCGACAACATGCCCCTCCGCTATCATACGCAGCACCAAGTCTCCGTTATTCTCAATATAAGGCAATGTCAAAAAGAACGCGGCGACTACGTTCCGTTCACTTAAGACATCCAACACGCCTTCCGTATATCCGGCTTCATAAGACAATTCGAAAGTCAAATAGATATGCGCCGTTTCACCGCCCCGATAAAAGGATGAAAAAGGACGCAAATAACCACCGGTTTGACTGCCGATGGGAGGTATGCCGCCCGTGCGGGGCGATATATTCCAGGTTTGGGGTGTATCGGGATGGGGTACCGCGCTTCCGCCGTCAGAAGGGGGAGGGGAGGGCGAAACCAATGGCGGGGGCGTATCGACGGGTTCATTCGAATCGGTGGGGGAAGGGGTCGGGGAAGGGTCAATTAACGCGGGGGGGTCGGTAGGGTCGGGTGAGGCATAGGGCGTCGGTGCGGGGGTTTGTATTCCGTTGGCGGGGGGATGCGTCTCGCGTGCGTTGTATATGACTTCACCTTCATGCTCACGCGCACGACCGCAACCCGCGAGTAAAAGGAAAGACGTTATGTAAAGGTATAATCGCAAACGCCGCATCCGATAATCACTCCCACGTGGGAAAATATAGCATATGGGACGAGTCATTGGCAACGCGTATATCATCCGACGATATCGCCAAGCCTCTAATCGGTACGAAGAAAAGGGCTTTCGTCTGAAAATCCGAACGAAAGCCCTTCTTTATGCGAAAATCAATTGTTTTTAACTATCTGAGAATTTGGTTGACGCGGGTTTGTACGGCTCTTGCGTCGTAACCCGCTTCGGTCAAGCGGCGTACCCTTTCAACGCCGTTCCCCCAATTGCCGTTAATTACTTGCCGTGCGATTTCGTCAAGGGGAAAGAGTGCGGGGAGCGTAACGGCTTCTACGATTTCCTCGGCTTCTTCTTCAACTTCTTCTGCTTCTCCATTAAATTCTTCTTCAACAGCGGGAAGCGGGAAGAGGTTCATTATGTGTTCGGCCAGCAGTACGTCAAGCCTGTTGCCTTCCGCCAATATGGGCATATCCACAAGCATGGAGAACCCGTCACCGCCGCTGGCCATAAAATTGTTTAAAGTTATGGTGAATACGGTCGTATCGTCGGTTTTGCTGAGCGCCGTACCGTTTACGGCTATAGACGGTATACGTTCGCCCGCGGGTGCGTCACCGTCCAACACGAAGGAGAAACCCGATACTTGCGGGAAACGTCCGTCGGGTATTACGCTGACGGCAAATTCCAATAACTCCCAAAGTACTGCCGGTGTGATTTCCAATACCATAGCGGTATTAAAGAACGGCAGGATTGCTTGAATATCAAGCAAGGTAACTTCGCCCGCGTTTAAGTGGGCGCGGATGCCGCCGGAATTGATTATAGCAAAATCCGTACCCATGCCTATGCGGATTGCGTCGGCGATCAAATTCCCGAGGGGTACTTCCGAGCCGCGCAGGATGGGGCGGTTTTCCGGGTCGTCGCCGAGCAGGGTTTCGGGATTGTACGCGATAACTATGCCGAGTTCCGCATTAATTTCCGCTTGCATTTCGGCGATGAGAGCAGTCACTTCGGCTACGGGTTCAAATTCTTGAGCCATGGCATGGGTAATAAGCGATGCGGTGATGGATTCGATTTCGCCGTTTGTTATCACGATTTCGACCGCGCCTACGTTAGCGGCATGTGCGCCCGTTTGGACAAGTAATACATCGCCCACCATTTCCCCTTCGGGCAAACGGGTGTGGCAATGGCCGGTAATCATTACATGGATGCCGGGTACTTCTTCGGCAACGGCGATGGCTTGTTCGCCGTCACTTACATCCAAGTGCGCAATGGCTACGATAACGTCCGCGCCTGCTTCTTGCAACGCGGCAACAGCCAGCTTTGCGGCGGATACCGGGTCACCGAAGTTGAGGCCCACTACCCCGGCGGGGTTGCTTCTGGTGGGGGTATCCGGTTGCGCTAAACCGAAGAAGCCGACTTTTACGCCGTCGATTTCAATGATTGTGTATCCGTTGAAAGCCGCTTCGCCCGTATCCTTCCACGTGACGTTGGCGGCGAGGATTTCAAAATCCGCGTGGGTTTGCAAATAGAATAAATGGTTTACGCCGGCTTCGGGGACAAAGTGATTAAACTCGTGGTTACCGGGGGTAAGCAGGCTGTATCCCGCCGCGTTCATTAATGTGATGGCATTTAAGCCTCTTTTTAAATCGACTAGGGGTAAGCCGTGAATCGCGTCACCCGCGTCAACCAAAATGGCATTGTCAGTTTCCGCGAGAATCGCCGCGATCCTGTCAATGCCAATTACGCTTCCTGTGCCTGCCAACCTGCCGTGCATGTCATTCGTGTGTAAGATCGTGATCGTTACGCTGCCTTCGGGGGCTGCCGCTTGTGCGGTCAGGGGTGCGGTGATTGCGAATGTAAGTACAAACACAAGCACCGCTGTAAGAATCAATTTGATTCTCCTCATTTAACATGCTCCTTTTTATGGGCTTTGCCCAAAAGATATGTTACAAGGACATGTTAATTGTGTTACGGATATATGTCAATTGTAAAAAGATGCATATTTACGCGTCAGAATCGTGGAAATTCCGTTTATTTGCCGATGCGTCCACGGATATTACTTAAATTAATTCTTCCAACCCCGCGAAGCGATAACCCATATCTTTATATTTCGTCAACAGTTCGTCCAAAATAACGGCGTTCGTTTTCGAGGTATTGTGGAGCAGGATAATCGCGCCCGGATGGATGCGGGGTATCAGCTTTTCGAATGCCTGCGCCCGTGAGGGTTGGTTATCGTTTTCCCAATCGCGGTACGCCAGGCTCCAGAATACCGTGGTGTATCCCAACTCATTTGTCATCTTCAAGGACGCCTCATTGTATATACCGCGCGGCGGTCGGTAAAAACGGGGGATTTCCAACCCCGTAACGTTACGGTAGATATCCTCCACCTGCGCCAATTCCTTACGGAAGGCTTCCTTTCCCAATTTCGTCATGTCGGGGTGGTACATCGAATGGTTGGCTACGGTATGCCCTTCCTCCACCATGCGTTTGATCAACTCCGGGTTGTCACGTATATACGTCCCCACCAAAAAAAAAGCCGCGGGTACTTTATGCTCCTTAAGCGTATCCAATACCCCCGCCGTCAGGTCGTTTTCATACCCCGCGTCAAACGTCAGATAGATAACCTTCTCTTCCCCCGTCCCTACGTAAAACGCGCCGAACTGCGACAAATACTCCGCGCTTTTATTGCCGCGCGGCTGTTCGCCCTCCGTCCCGAAGTTAAGGCCCCACCCCTCACCGGCGTAGGCAACCGTACCGAATGACAAAGCGGCGCACAAGGATAATAAAGCGAATACCGATTTCTTCATATCAATCACTCCTTACACTTATCTTGCACCGTATGGCAAATAATATGTGGTGCCGCAACAAAAAAAGCGGAAAGCAACCTTTCCGCCGTCGTTCGGGAACTATTACGGAAACCCCGCCCGTCAGAACGTATCAAACACCATCGCTTGCAACGTCAGTTCCAGTTCCACGACCGCACCGTCGCGCAGTACACGCACTTCCACGACGTCGCCGGGGCGCAGCCGTGTGATTTCCGCCCTCAATGAATCGAAATCCAGTACGGGTTCCCCGTTAAAGGCGGTGATAACATCGTATGCCCGTATCCCCGCTTGATCAGCCGCGCCGCCCGACATCACGCGCTCCACATGTACGCCTATATCGGGGATACCTAATTCGACGGCTCGCTCGGGAAAGTCCGATAAGCTCCTACCCTCGATGCCGATGGCCGGGCGCAAGCGGTTGATGAGCTGATACAAAAGCGGCCGTACGGTGTTGGCGGAAATGCTGTGCCCAATGCCTTCCACTGACGCGTTTGGGTCCACGAAGGTGAGGGAAGCATCGATGATGCCGATGACTTCACCCCGCGCATTTAGGAGCGGTCCGCCGCTGTCGCCGTAATTGATCGACGCGTCGGTCTGTATGAGGTATACGTCCAGTGTACGACCGCCACTGCCGGGGATCTGTACAAACTGTTCCTCGGTACTGATGATACCGCGGGTGACGGATATCCCTTCGCCCCGCGCGTTGCCGAGCGCGACGACAGTTTCGCCCATACGCATAAGCGAAGAATCGCCGAAGGAAGCGAGTACGACGGTTTCTATGCCTTGTTCCGCCAAATCGGTCTTTTTAACGGCAATCACGGCGATATTTATGTCAATGTCGTGGGCGAACGGGTGGGCAAGTACGCTGGTGCCGCAGGAAAAACGTACGAACACGCGGTCGCCGCGCCTCACCACGTTATGGATCGTAACGATGAGGATACGTTCGTCGTCCTCACCGAAGATAACGCCCGTGCCGTTGCGGCGGGACGGAAGGGGAGAACCGCCGCGGAACGTTTCCGGGTCGGTAAAAGTCGTGACGCTTACCACCGAAGGAGAAACCAAATCGATCATGTCAGCCAGCGTGGCAACCGTACCTTCGGGGACGATGTCAAAGGCATAACGTGCGGTCGTAATCGGGCTGTCGGAGGGTTCAACGGAAGCGGGTTGCCGGATGCTCCCTTGCGAACGTTGCGTCATCCATACATAAGCCGCGCCGAAGGCAAAACCAAAAGTAGCCGTCCCCAATGTGCATATAATACATACGGTGACGAAGCGTTTGATCCATGGGATTTTATTTCGTTGGCGGGGTGGGGTATGGGGTATGGGCGGAGCGGGTACCCGCCAAACCGTTTGCGGAAGGGGCGCCGTCGGTAATTGGATCGAATCCGCCAACTCCAAGTCGCGGGCGATTTCCGCCTGGATTTTTTCTATTTCGGTGAAATCGAAAATATCGGTTTTTTTGTTCGGATCGTCGTGCATGGTAAACAATCCCTTCGTTATACGTTGCTTCCCGTTATATTATATGTCAATCCCGTTGATTTTCAAGCAAATCCAAGGCTTGTTGCACCCAGTCCCCGTATTCGTCGCCGGGTACCATAGGTGCCATGCCGGTACGGTGAATGGTTTCCCCGTCCGGCCCCGTCACCAACAAAACCGATGCCCGTACCGCATATCCGCCCGTCAGGGGTATCGTCACTTGCCCAATGCCTTTACCGAACGTATCCGTCCCGATGGTCACCACGTTATCCAAATGGTAGGTGAGCGCTTGTATCAAGCTCTCCGCCGCGCTGGCGGTACGTCCGTTTTGCAGGATCATGATGCGGTCAAAATCAAGCGAGGGTTGCCCGCGTGAGGTATGCGTGCGGGAGAACAGGGGCAGCCGCGTTTCCTCATGGCCCAAAACGGCGCCGCGCGGCACAAACAGGTTGGCGATACGGCGGAAGTCGGAAAGCATTCCCCCGGGGTTGTAACGCAAATCCAAGATCAGATTCGGGTATTGGGAAAGGGTATCGACGTTGCTCACCACATAGTCGCGCGACCAGCGGGAAATGTTCGGCACCCACAGGTAGACCGTATTATCGGTGAGCGCGGTCACCGTGGCTTGGCGGCCTACGGTTTCCTCCCGTTCGCGCTGGGCAACGTGCGCTTGGGGTGAATACAGGTAGGTGTAGCGATCATGGTTGACTTCACGTATGGCTTCGGTAAATACCGAAATCATCACGCGGTCGAAATCCCTGTGGAAGCTCCTGCGGTTTTCCTCCCGCAAATGCAAATCGTATAATTCGTCCAAGTCATCGGTAAAGATATAGTTACCCGCGATAAGCGTGCGGAATATCCAGTAATCGTAATGCGCCCACGCCATCAGCCCGTAACCCAGCAACAGCACAAAGAACCCGATTTGAAAGAAGCGGTAGCGGTTTTTCATCTTATCCTGCGGCGAGCGGCTGAAGTTAAGTGCGCGTTCGTGCAGCCGTTTTTGACGTCGGTTGCTTAGGAATTGCAACATAACCATCACCCGCTTCCCTACGTACATATGTATAAGGTATAATCCCCAACACAATTTACCTTATACGGAAGGATGTGTAAACCGTTGCCCACACCCAAACCCGATAAACTGATCGCGCAGAATCGTAAGGCTTACCACGATTTTTTCATAGAGGAAGAATTTCAAGCGGGTATATCCTTGGTAGGGACGGAGGTCAAGTCACTCCGCGCGGGGCGCTGCAACCTAAAGGAAAGTTTCGTCCGCATCGAAGGCGGCTCCGCCTACATCGAGGGGATGCACATCGGCCCGTATTCGCACGGCAATATCTTCAACACGGACCCGGTGCGCAAGCGCCGTTTATTGCTCAACCGCCATGAAATCAACCGCCTGAACGCCGCCATTACCCGCGAGGGGTACACGATCGTACCCTTAAAGATATATTTTTCACGCTGTTACGTGAAGCTGGATATCGCCATCGCAAAAGGGAAGAAGCTGTACGACAAACGCGACGCGGCCGCGAAGAGGGACCAGGAACGCGACGCGCGTCAGGCAATGAAGGACAGGAATCGGGAATAGGGGGATTGCGACATGGGTAAGTTCTTAAAGTCGCGTATGATGACCGCGATGATACCGTATTTTATATTGGCGTTAGCCGTGATCGTCGCGTGGCATTTGATCGGTTCGTGGGGGATATTCGCGGCGGGGCTCATGCGTTTTTGGGGGATTATCACACCGTTTATGTACGGTTTGCTGGTAGCGTATATATTAAACATGCCGTGCAGTTTCATCCAAAACTTATTGATAAAAATAAACAAACCCTTTCTTACCAAACGCAGCCGCGGTTTTGCCGTGCTTATCTTGTTTATCTTGATATTGGGATTAACTGCGCTTACGTTAAACCTGATTATCCCCACTATTTATAACAGTATCGTATTGTTTATCAACGAATTTGAAACCTATCAACAAAGGTTGTTTACGCTTATCAACAGCATAAACAATTGGGATTTCCCCGATTTCTTCGGCGATATATATATAGACCCGGATGAACTCATGCCCGCTTTGACAGGTATATTCACATCCTTTGTCGAAAACTTCGACGGCGAAAACGTAGCCGTTATCGCGACCGTTATCGGCAATATATTCAGTTCGTTGTTTTCCACCATGTTCCACGGGATATTGACGATCGTTTCGTCGATATTCCTGCTCGTCCAGCGTGATGCGATTTTGGGCTTCGTACGCCGTTTGGTTAAGTCGTTCTCCTCGGAAAAGACAAACGCCTTTGTCATGAAATACGCGGGCAAGCTCAACTTCAACTTCCGCATGTACATCTTTACCCAAACGATTGACGGCGTCATCTTGGGTACGCTCATGACGATCGTACTGGCCATCGCGGGTTCGCCGTATTTTCTCGTGTTGGGGCTTATGCTCGGTATCTTCAATTACATCCCTTACTTCGGCTCCATCGTGGGAACGGCGGTGGCGCTTGTGGTCGTCGCCTTCACCCAAGGCTTGGGCATCGCGTTGATTCTATTGCCCATCATGTTCTTTATCCAGCAAATGGACGGCAACTTCATCCAACCGAAACTCATGGGCGGCGCGTTTACGCTCAGCCCGCTGTTAATCATCATCAGCGTAACCATCGGCGGCGCGTACGCGGGTATCCTCGGGATGCTCATGGCCATACCCATCGTAGCGGTATTAAAGGATATCCTGGACGGCGTGATGGATTACCGCGAAAGGAAAAAGGAAGCGCAAGCCCGAACGCGCAACGAAGCCGAATCATTACAGACGCCGGATTACTTTAACCCGAGCGATTACGATCTGTACAAGTAATTCGTCAGCCACAACGAAGTTATGATCCCCACGAAATTGGCCAACAACGCGCCCGTCAACGTATGGCGCGTTTTTGTTACCTTTATGTACATAAAATAAATGCTCATCGTATAAAAAACCGTCTCCGTGCAGCTCATCATAATCGAGATAAAACGCCCCAGATGCGAATCCGGCCCGTAACTCTCAAAGAGGTCCAACAGCAAACCCGTCGCCGCCGAGGAGGACACCAGCCGCATCAACGTAAGCGGTACGGCTTCGCTCGGGTAACCCAAGGGCTCCGCTACGGGTTTTATCGCCATGCTTAATAAATCCAACGCGCCCGACGCGCGAAGCATTCCCACCGCCACCATCAATCCGATGATCGTCGGTGCGATTTGCAACACCGTGGAGAACCCGTCCTTCGCGCCGATGACAAAATGGTCGTACACGGGCATTTTTTTGCTGATGGCATACAAAAGTATCCCCGCGAAGGTTAACGGAACGATCATGTTGGAAAGGAAAATCATCCAGCTGATAAAATCACCCGATATGTGTTTATACCAATTTATTCGGGAGAAGGGGGAGACATACCATAAAAATAATTATAGAATACCGTTGTGAAACGGAGGATAAACATGACACCTTATTTGATCGTTGACGTTTTGATTATCGTTATCATCGCCTTCTTCGCCATGCGGGGTTTGCGGAAGGGCTTGGTGATGGCTGTGGCAAGCGCGGTGATTTTTTTCGTCGCATTGGCAGGCGCGTATTTTTCCGTGGGTATGTTTTCGCCAAGAATGGAAGCGATCATCGAACCGTCAATCGGCGGTTGGGTGGATAACCGCGTTGGCGAACGCGTTCCGCAAACGATGGACGGCACCGGTAGCGTCACCGATACGATGGTTTTCGATGCGTTGCAATTGATCGGCTTCGGCGAGAACCAAGCACGCCAAATTTCACAAAACGTTTCCGGCGGCGTGGACCGGGCGGGGCAAAGCATTACCCGCGCGCTGACCACCGCGCTGACATCCACCGTTGCGCGTATCATAACCTTTATCATCGCGTTTGTTTTGATCATGGCCGTGCTGCGCCTTGCGGCGATGCTGCTGGACGTTATCGCCAAACTCCCGATACTTAATACGGTAAACAAGATGGGCGGGCTGGCGGGCGGTATCCTGCACGGCGCGGTCATCATATGGCTTATCGTATATGCCCTCCGCTTCGTCGGGGTCATCAATTCCGAGTGGTTTGAAAATACCTATGTACTCCGTGTGTTCGGCAGATTTATGTAACCTATTTACCGAAACCTTCCAATATCTTGCAAAACGCCACGGCGAATATCGTCGTAACGATTGTGATGATCAACCCCGGGCCGATAATTTCCGAAGGGTTGGCGGAGCCGTATTGCGCCCGATACGCGACGACGCTGATGGTTACCAATTGCAAGCTGGACATGTTGATCACCATAAACATACGCATGGTGGGTGTGGCCGTATGGGGTTCGGGGTTATCCTTTTGCAAGATTTCCATGGCTTTGAGCCCGCTGGGGGTCGCCGCCCATCCCAAGCCCAATATATTCGCGATAAAATTTGTGGCGATCGGCTCATGCGCGGGATGATTACGCCCAAGCGCGGGAAAAAGATAGCGCAATATCGGCTTCGATCTCCGCGACAATGCCGAAATCAATCCCGCTTTCTGCGCCACGGTCATCAAACCCGTCCACATACTCAGCACGCCCAGCATGGTGATGCACAGCATTACCGCTTCGCGCGCCGCTTCGATGGCGGCGTTGGTGAGCGCGGCCATGTTGCCCGTAAACACCGCAACTACGATGGCAAGCAGAATCATTCCGCCCCATAAAAAATTAAGCATACATACCCCCGTTAACGGTAGTATTGTATGCTTATTCCATAATGCCTTATATAAGAACCGTCAGTAAAGCAACGCTCCTTCAAAAACATCCATATATATTTGCACGGCGGCATCGAATTTTACCTGTCCGTCAGCGAATTCCTTCACATCGCCGTGGTGTACGGCGTTCTCCATCGCGTCCAGCTCGCGTATAGCGAGAGTTAAACCCAACTGCATCAGCACGGTGCGTACCTTAAGGCAATCGGCGAGGAACAAAGCGCGGTCATCCGGGCTGTGCACTACGAAGGCCGGGGTATACTGCGCCAAGGGCCGATGGAAATTTTCCGTAAAATGGGTGAGCGCGTTGTAATAATCGCGGTTTTCGAAGAAAAAAAGTTTTACCAAGCTGCGGTCTATACCGTTGCTTTCGGTAAGCTGCGCCAGATCGTAAACCTTGCCGCCCATACAAGCCACCTCGCTTAACAATTATTATAGCATTAAGAATGTACAATAACCACTTTTCATATAGTAAAAAGGAGGGGACGGGAGGATAGGGATATGAATGATCTGATTACCGCGGCTTTGGCTTGTTTCGGGATCGAAAGCCGCAATACCGTAAAGGAAAAAGGTTCGTTTATCTGCCGTACGACCGCGGGTTTGATCAAATTGGAAAAAACCGCCGAACCCGTCGCGAACATCCTGTTGGGCCATGCCGTAAAGGAACATGTCGCCGCGGCGGGGTTTATACATACGGATCGCCATTTCGTTACTCCGGAAGGTTTGCCCTACGCGTTATTGGGTGTTGACCGATATATAGCCACCCGCATTACCCAAGGACGGGACATCGACCTAACCTCAACGAATGAAGTATTGGATACCTTATCGCAAATCGCACGTTTCCACGCCGCCGCGCAAGGTTTGGAAACGGAATGTCTAATCGCCCCACCCAACGACGAAGTATTCATCCGCGGGCGCGAAGCGGTACGGCAAGCGGTAAAACAAGTCAACCGCCAAAAGCAACGCTCCGACTTTGACATCCTGTTTATCAAAAATGCCCCCGTTTACGAAGAAAAAATCGACCAATCCCTTGAACAATTGGTTGCAACCCCTTATACAGATATATATGCGCAAGCCATAGAAAGGAAACACATTACGCACAACGCATTTAAAGAGGAATATATCCATATCTCCGACGGGAACGCGTACTTTACGCATTTTACGGCGGCGGGCAAAAATACGCAGCTGCATGACCTCGCCTCCTTCATCCGCCGTTATCAAGCGAAAAATGGGGACAGCGCTCTCCCGCTTTCCCCATTGTTGGATCATTATAATAAAAACAACCCCCTTCCCGTCGGGTCGGAGGCTGTTATACGCGCGATGCTGTTATATCCCGCGCCGTTCGTAAAAATCACGGAGCAATATTACGCGAAGAAACGCAGTTGGATTCCCGCGGGTTTGCTCAACCGCTTGGAGGAAATCCTAGAAAACTGAAAACGCCGCTACGATACTTACGACCGTAATCGATACGGTGGATACCAACTTAAACATCGTGTTCATGGACGGGCCGGAGGTATCCTTAAAGGGGTCGCCCACGGTGTCGCCGATGACGGCTGCTTTATGGCATTCGGAACCCTTGCCGCCGTGCGCGCCGCTTTCGATGTATTTCTTGGCGTTATCCCATGCGCCGCCGGCGTTGTTCATAAACACCGCCAGTACGAAGCCCATTACCGTCGCACCGCCGATGAAGCCGACAACGCCCTCAACACCCCAAATTAAACCGGTGATGATGGGTAATATTACCGCGGACAGTGTGGGGGCCACCATTTCACGCAGTGCGCCTCGCGTACACAGGTCAACGCAGGCTTCATAATCGGGGTCGGTGGTGCCTTCCATGATACCTTTAATTTCGCGGAATTGGCGGCGCACTTCTTTCACAATGCTTTGGGCTGCCTTTTGTACCGCGCTCATGGTGAGAGCGGAGAAAATGAATACCAGCATAACGCCCAAGAAAAGACCGATCAGAACCGACGGATTGTCCTTGCTCAAGTTTAACCCGGCAAAACTTTCGGGAATCGGAGCGTCCAAGTCTGTGATATAACCGCCGTGATACGCCACATAATTTGTGGCTATCTTAATGTAGGAAACCAACAGGGCCAATGATGTCAACGCAGCGGAACCTACCGCGAAACCCTTACCCGTAGCGGCGGTGGTGTTGCCCAGCGCGTCCAGCGCATCCGTACGTTCCCGCACCTCGGGGGGCATGTGCGTCATTTCGGCGATACCTCCGGCGTTATCCGCTACGGGGCCGTAGGCATCGGTTGCCAGCGTGATACCCAGTGTGGAAAGCATACCAACCGCTGCCAAGCCAATCCCGAACAAACCGTGGGTAAACGCGTCAGTCGCGCCGCCCCCGGCGATTTCCGCCGTATAAAAGGCAAAACTGCCCATTTGACCGCCTGCGGCTAAGAAACTGCCCACAATGGCCAATACCACAATAATAATCGGGGCAATCGTAGATTTCATACCCAAGGAGATGCCGCCGATGATGAGGGTGGCGGCACCTGTTTCGGATGACGCGGCTAATTCCTTGGTAGGTTTGTAATGGGCGGACGTATAATACTCGGTAAAATACGCGATGAGCGTACCCGCCAATACACCGACGAAGATTGCCAAAACCAATCCCCAACGGCCGTTAAAGCCGTCCATGACAAACAAAACAACGGGAACCGATGCTGCCGTCGCCAACCCGGCGGCGGTATACGTACCGGTACGCAGGGTTTTCAGCAACTGCGCTTGGGTTGCTTTTTCGCCGGTACGGATCAGGAACGTACCCAGCACGGAAGCAATCATGCCTATGATGGCGATTGCCACCGGCAGGAACATCGCCGCCCATACCAGCTTTTCGCTGCCCGCAAACGCGGCGAAGCCCAACGCGATACCCGCGTGCATGGATTTAATATAGCTTTCGTACAAATCCGCGCCCATACCTGCGACGTCGCCTACGTTGTCGCCTACGTTGTCGGCGATGGTGGCGGGGTTGCGCGGGTCATCTTCGGGGATGCCGGCTTCCACTTTACCTACAAGGTCCGCGCCCACGTCGGCAGCCTTGGTGAAGATGCCGCCGCCCACGCGGGCAAACAACGCGAACATGGCGACGCCGACACCGAACATAACCATATTTTCGGCGATTTCACGCGGGCCCAGGTCGAAAATGAAACGTAAAACGAGGAACCAAAGGGAAACGTCCAAAATGGACAACCCGACTACGGTGAAGCTAAGTACCGTACCGGATGCGAACGCTACTTTTAACCCTTGGTTTAAACTCTCCCCGGCGGCGTTGGCTGTGCGCACGTTGGCTTTGGTGGCGATTTTCATGCCTATGTAGGCAGAAAGCTGGGAGAGGATACCGCCCGTAAGAAACGCAACGGGAATGAACGGTGACACATGGCCCATGATTGCCAACACAGCCAGCGCGGCAATCACGATGACATATACCATCGACACAACCCTAAGCTGACGCCTGAGGTACGCTCCCGCGCCTTTTCTGATGGCGGCGGCGATCTTTTGCATAGCCGGCGTACCTTCGGAAAATTTCATTACCTTTCTGCTTTGCAAATAAGCAAAGCATAGGGCGATTAACGCCCCGCCTAAGCCTAAGGCAAAGGCCAGTTGAAAATTCATAAAAATTCCAACCCTTCTTTTATTATGGTTTCAAAACTCTTGCCCAGCCTATCATGCGCCTTAAAATGGGCATTGTCAATAGGTCTTGTAACCTTACTGTAATATTAGTCCGGCGATCTCGGCACGTTCCTCGAGTGTTGACGTAAAATGCCCTCCTTTGATGATTACGCCGTCTTCCTTATAACGCGGGATGATGTGCAAGTGGTAATGGAACACAACTTGCCCGGCGGCCTTACCGTTATTTTGGATTATATTGACGCCGTCGGGTTTTAATGCGCATTTGATCTTAATCGCGATCCGTTGCGCGAGGGGCAGGATCGCCGCGGCGGTTTGCTCGGGCAGATCATACAGGTTTTCCGCGTGGACCTTGGGAATAATCAATACATGCCCTTTTGTGGCGGGGAAGGCGTCCATGATGGCCATCAGTTTTTCATCTTCGTATAAAACGATAGCCGGGAGTTGCCCCCCGGCTATCTTACAGAAGAGACAATTATCGTTCATACAAATCTCTCCGTTTCGTTGAATGTTTTGGTTTTATTCGGGGATTTTGCCGTCGGCCCAGTTTTGGATGAAGCCGATAACCTGTTCGAAGGTGGGGCTGTGGGCGTTGCGCACGTAGAAGCCCGAGGTACTCACACCCAACAGCAACGCTTGCAGCGGGGCAAGGCCAAGGCTCAAGCCCAGGCAGAAGCCCGAATTAAAATTGTCGCCCGCGCCGGTGGTAAGTACAGGTTTGGCGCAATACGGGCCGGATACGTTGTAATATTCGCCGCCCACCACACAGCACGCCGTATGCACGGGATGCACGACGAGGCAATAAATACCCAGCGCGCCGAACACGGCTTTTGTGGTTTTTTCCAGTACCGCGGGGGATTTGTCGGCGTCGTACGCGATGCCGAAAACGTCCGCGATTTCGTAGAGTTCCTTTTCGTTTAACCCCAAGACGGCGCGGAATTTTTGCTCGAATTTACCGATCAGGCCCATCGCGTGACGGATATCTTCCTTGGTGCGTTTTTCCGGGTCAGCCAAATCGAAAAAGGCGAGGGGTTTTTTCGCGCGGTCCTTCATTAAGGGGAACATTTCCAGTATCATGCTCTCCCAAATGCTTGACATGTGGGGCAGCATCGTCCAGTTCTCCATGCCCAGCAAATGACATTCGTCCACGATTGCGGCGATGCCCGAGGCACCCCCCATGGCGTCCTTCATCGCGTCCCATGTGATTTCCTTAAGCGTGAAGTGCTTGCCCAGCATAACCTTGCCGTCCTCAAATTCTGCCGCGTCAGTATGGCCGGGGTTGGCGATTGAATATACGGCCTTCGCCTTTTCCGCCATGGGTTTGAATACGGGATGGATGTCGGGCACGCCCAAGTTACCTACATACGTAAGCGCCACGCCGTATTCGAGCAAAGCATTGGACAATATCGGTCCGTTCCCGCCCAGCTTGGTTTGCACCGTCACCATTTCCATATTGGTGGAAAGCCCCGCCGCGCGGCTGATACGCGCGCCCCATTCGGCGATCGTGGGGATGCGGGTGAAGTTGGCGTAATCCTGCCGCTTGTCAACCAAATGCACGATTTCGTCCACAAAGCCGTCAAGGCCGATGACCATGTTTAACTTAAAACCCTTCTTCGCCTCCAACGCGGATGCCAACGTTTTTAATTCACTTGCTTGGTTCATAAAATTTCCTCCTCTTTTTATTCCAAATTCCGAATTAAATATTATCAATACTCGCCTCCGCCGAACGGTTAAACAATCCCGCCGCCAGCGGCGCGGGGCGTTCGGGTTTTGACGTAAGGACGATTGTTTGGTTCGTCGCTTCGCTTTTGTCGATGGCGTCGGCGATTTCCACCGCGTGCAGGGCAAGCTCCGCGCTTGAACGGTGCGGACGGTCGCGCCGTATCGCCCATGCCATATCTACTACAGCCACGCCGCGGTGGGAATTGAAGCATGCCTCGTACTTACCCGAGCGCGGGATAACGGACGGGTCCGTATCGGAAAATCCGTGGGTGAAGGGTATCTTAAATTTTTCCATGGAGCCGATGCGTTGGGCGTAGATATCATTACCCCATCCGCCGAAGCAGTTAGGGTCGGGCAGGTACAGATTCCCCTGCGTACCGAAGATTTCCACACGGGGGATTTCCGGCCCCATACCCTCGGAGGTCATCACGACATTGGCGTAGCAACCTTCATGGAATTCGAGCGCGCCCATGCTTACGGACGAACCTCCCAATTTACGCACGGGTTTCTTGTAACTTTCGTGGCGCGGGTTGGTATAAACGCGGTCGAAATGGCGGGAATAACCCGACACGCGTCTGACCGGCCCCAACAAACTGATCAATACGTTGTAATAATACCCCGACATATCGTAGTGGATGGTCGTACCCTTCATGCCGAACTTGGGGTTGGCGGGTTCGCCGTCGCGCTCGTGCATCCCGTAGCCGCGGTAGCAAAAAGCGTTCGCGAAGAGCGGTACGCCCAGCCAGCCGTCGTCCACCAGCTTGCGTGCGGTTTGGTATGCGCTGCCCATATAGCAATCGGGCGCCGCGCCGATGCGCAAGCCCTTGGAATCGGCGAGGTCGTAGAGTTCCTTGGCGGCGGCGAAGCTCGTGTCTAAGGCCTTTTCGGAATAGACATGCTTGCCCGCCTTAAGGATTTGTTCGGTTACCTCGTGGTGCGCGAAGCCTTGCGTGGTGTTTAATACGATTTCGATTTCCGGGTCGTTTAATATTTCTTCATTCGTCATATCGCGGATGCCGAACAGCTCCGCGCGGGCCTTGCTTTTTTCGGGTACGATGTCCGAACAACCCACGACCTCAATGATCGAAAACCCGCCGTTAACCAGCGTATTCAAATAGATGTAACTGATGTTGCCGCTGCCGATAAGGGCGACCTTTACTTTTTTCATATAACCCCCTACACGATTTTTAATGTATTGCGCATATAATCGATGCTGATTTTTAAGCTGTCGAACGCGCATCCGCGGTGCAGGTCCTGCTCGATGCAATACCATTCGATGCCGATTTCGCGGCAGGCTTCAATGACGGCTTGCCAGTTGATATTCCCTTGGCCCACCTCGGCGAACCGCCACGGGATACTGCCGATGCCGCAATCGTAGTTGCGGTCGTCAATGGCGTATTCTTTAAAGTGCACCACCGTTGAATTACGGCCTTTGATGCGGCGCAGCCAGTACGCCGGGTCGGCACCCGCCGCGCTCGCCCAAAAGGTGTCCAGACAAAACACGATGCTCTCGGGACAGGTTTCCTCGATGAGGATTTCATAACCCGATTTGCCGCCGATCTGCGCGAAGTTACGAAATTCCTGCGCATGATTATGGTACGACAGCTTATACCCCGCTTCCATGAAAGGTTTTGCTTTTTCGTTAAGCCAGCGCGCGTACGCCTTAAAACCTTCCAACGAGCGCATCATATCGCCGGGCATCGTACCCACGCATATCAGCTTTACGCCCAACGCCTCGGCGCGTTTTATGGCGCCGTCGGGGTCGTTGGGGTCACCCCAAATATCGCAGACCTGTAAGCCCAATTCCTCGCGGATGGCCTTGTCCTCCTCCGGCGTAAAGCCCGCGCCGCGCGACAGCCCGTTTTCCAAACCGTCGAAGCCCAGTTCATTTAACTTACGGTACGCGGCCGTTCCCGTTTCCTTGTCGAATACATGGTGCCTGATGCTGAAAGGTGCTAATCCGATTGGCATGTAATGCCCTCCTTATTAAATCGTTTATTTACACGCTTCCTCCATGGCGATTTGTGCCCATCGCCATAGGTTTTGCGGCTTGTACATGACCGTGCTTACGTCCTTAAGGATTAATTCCAACGGGCAGCCGTTGGCTTTACATATTTGAACGGTTTCCCTGATGTCACCGCGGATCAAATCCTCATCGAAATGCACGAGGTACGCGGGGTTGGGTTTGTGCGAAAACACGTAATCCCCGCCGATTTCCGAAGCGCCGCGCTCCTTGCTTGCCCATGGGCTCATCGAAACCTTGCGGACGTTGGGGATGCGGCGTACCTGCTCCATTTTTAGGTCCAGCGGGTCGCAGCAACCGTAATACAGTAGCCCGAAGCGCTCGTACAACAGCATACAGATATCCACTTCGTATTCCCCGAACATCCTCGGCGATACGGTTGAAAACATCTGCGCTAAGCCGAACGTCCAGATTTGCTTCGTCGTCCACGGCGCGCTCCGTTCTTTCGGCAAGTCGTCGTTCCACGCGCCCGTGCAATGGATGAGGCTTTGCGGCCCGCATAATAAATCCATTTGCTCCAATTGGTCTAACCGCGCCATTTTTATCTCAACCAAACGCGACGCCAAGGCGTGCATCATCTCCGGTTTGTCCGCTAAAGCGTAGCACGCGTTTTCCACGCCCATCATAAAAGATATTTGGTCCCACACATCCAACGCAATGTTGGCTTCCTTCATGCCTTCCATACATACGGGCATAATGCCGTCGAACACTTCCTCCGCAAGGGCTCGGCGCCGCTCCGTCTCCGCTTTGTCGTGGATGATTTGCGGGACTTTTATCCGCGCCACGTCTTCCATGGATGTGATCTGGTTTTCATACGCCTGGGAGGAAACGTCGCCGGTTTCGTCTTCTTTTAAATGACGGACCACCGCTTGTATCCCGTTACCCGTATCCCATACCGCTTTCGGCACGTAAAAAACCCCGTCGACCACCATGTCCACGGGGAAATACTTCCATTGATACAATTGTTTTTTCAGTTCCGATTCCCATTCGCGCAGCATGGGGTCTTCGCATTGCAATTTTAATCCGTCGTCAACATACATTTCGTTCCAGCAGACTTGGTCGATCATCACCATGGGGCGGGCGGGGCTTAAACCGTTTAACCCGCGCCAAAGCGCGCGTTTTTCGGCTTGGACGGGTAATGCCGCGATTTCGGCTGTTCGGTTCGCCAGCTCGCGGATGATTTTTTTGTCGGTTTCGAACATGTTATGTATAACCCCCCAAACCGCCGTATACAAGCATAGTATGGCACAAGGGCGGGGATTATTCAACGTTTAATGGCCGTGATCTTTTACTTGTGCGGGTTTTAATCCTTCGATGCTGACGCCGCTTCTCTGCGCGTAATCCCGCAACGCCGCGTGCAGCGCTTCTTCTGCCAGGCACGAACAATGGGCCTTAGCCGCGGGCAAACCATCCAGCGCGTCCATTACGGCTTTGTTCGAAATCAATACCGCTTCCTGTAACGTTTTGCCGCGCACCATTTCGGTCGCGATACTGGAAGTCGCTACCGCCGCGCCGCAACCGAAGGTCTTAAAACGCGCTTCGGTAATGACGCCGTCCTTCACCTTGATATAAAACCGCATGATATCGCCGCATTTTTCATTGCCGACCGTACCGACGCCGTCGGCGTTTTCGAATTCGCCTACGTTACGTGGGTTCATAAAATGATCGATTACCTTTTGGCTGTATTCCATTATTTTTCGCCTTTCCTTAGAAAATCGTCGTATAGCGGCGACATCGCCCGTAACCGTTCGACGGACGGGACAAGCATTGCCATCAATCGCCCGATGTCCGCATCCGTATTGCCGCACCCGAGGGAAAACCGTATCGCCCCGTTCGCCAAGCCGTGCGGCAAACCCATCGCTGTTAGTACATGCGAAGGTTCAAGCGCGCCGCTCGAACACGCCGAACCCGTGGAGGCGCAACAGCCCTGCATATCCAAATGCAACAGCAAGGATTCCCCTTCGATAAACCTGAAGGAAATATTTACGTTGCCGGGCAGCCGTTTCGTGGGGTGGCCATTTATTTTTACGTGGGGGATTTTTTTCGTAATTTGCGCAATGAGTTGGTCGCGTAAAACGGTGACGCGGGGTTGTTCATGCGGCATTTCCCCTATGGTAAGGGAAAGGGCCTCCGCCATGCCCACGATACCGGCGGCGTTTTCCGTACCGGCACGGCGGCCGCGTTCCTGTGCCCCGCCGTAAATTAACGGGAAAACGGGTGTCCCCTTGCGGATATACAAAGCACCCACGCCGTTGGGCCCGCCGAATTTATGCGCGCTTAACGCCAGCATATCCACGCCCAACTCGTTAACGTCCACGGGGATATGCCCCACGGCTTGGATCGCGTCGGTATGGAAGGGGGTACCGTTACGGCGCGTGATTTCGCTTAACGCCGTTAAGGGTTGGATCGTCCCCACTTCGTTGTTGGCCATGATAACGGAGACCAGCGCCGTATCGGGGCGTAAGGCTTCCCGCAAATCATCGGGATTGACCAAACCGTCCGAATCCACGGGCAGATAGGTGACGTCGTAGCCGCGTTTCTCCAAGGCGCGGCAAGTGTACAAAACACCGTGATGTTCCACCGAGGAGGTAACAATATGCCGTTTTTCGGGCGAAGCCGTTAACGTGCCGTTTAACGCCCAATTGTCCGCCTCCGTACCCGAGCCGGTAAAGAATATTTCATCGGCACGCGCACCGACGGCGGACGCGACAACGGCACGCGCTTCGTCGATGGCTTGCCGTACCGCCCGCGCGGGGCCGTATATGCTGTTGGGGTTGTGGAATTTCCCTTCCAAAAAGGGCATCATAGCGGCGAGCGCTCTCGGGTGCAGGGGGGTCGTCGCCGCGTTGTCAAGATAAAGCGTGTCCATGGATCAACCTTTGTAGACGATGACCGAAGTCCGTTCAATAATAACGTCCGCCAGCGGGCGGTCGTTTGAATCGACCGGTGTCGCCGCGATCGAATTCACGACATCCATACCTTCCACCACATGGCCGAAGACCGTATGGCCGAAGTTGGGACCCTGCGGGTTAAAGGGGAAATCCAGCATCGGCCTGCCGCCCACGGCGAGGTAATGCTCCAGCATTTCGCGCAGGTAGATATCACCGACCGTCAAGTGCGGGGATGTACCGTCCCAATCCTCGGGCCACATAACGTCACCTTGGCTTTCCAACAAACGGTTAAAGTCCCCTGTAAAGCGTGCGTCCAGATTGGAATCGTGTACGATGTAGAACTGCGAACCGATGGAATTGGGCAAACCGCTTTGCGCCATCGCCAACGCTCCGTTAAAATGCCATAAATCATAGTTATGCTCGGGCCCGAAGCTCGTGCCCCAAATCGATTCGCCGCCGCGGCCGTCCCCCCGTGAACAACCGCCTTGTATCATAAAATCCTCGATAACCCGATGGAAAATTAATCCGTCATAATAACCGTTACGGGCGTGGGTGATGAAGTTTTCGACCGCCACGGGCGCGGCTTGGGGGAAGAGGCGGAGTGTGATATCCCCATGGTTGGTGTGTAATACCACCAACTCCTCCCCCGCGGTGAGGGGAGTGAGTTGCAATATAACCGGCCGCCGGGCCAGCAATTCATTCGCGTAAGGCCACGGCGCAATCGCGGGCGGTTGGCCGGGTGTGGGTGAAGGGTTAGCAGCCGTAAGTTCCGGGGATTCCTGCGCGTTGTTGCATCCTGCCATCGTTAACACTCCTATAAAAATTATGATTATTATTAAATAAAAACGTTTATTTACCATTGTATGCGCCTCCATAATATCGGACATTCTCCAAGGATTATACCGCAATGTGTTATACTTGGCAAAAAAGGGGTATCCGCATGAAAAAAACGATCAATGTAAAAAAAACGGCATCCGTGCCGTATTCGCAAGCCACCATCCATAACGGCACGCTCTACGTTTCCGGCCAGCTTCCCGTCGATCCCGTAACGGGCGAATTATGCACCGGAGACATCACGGAGCAAACGCAAGCCGTAATTAAAAATATCGCCGCTATCGTAGAGGCAGCCGGCGCAAAAATGGAAGACATACTCAAGTGTACGGTTTTGCTCACCGACATGGCCGACTTCGCGCAAATGAACGAAGCGTACCGTGCCTACTTCCCTGCCGACCCGCCCGCGCGGATTTGCTATCAGGTTTGCGCGCTGCCCCGCGGGGTGAATATCGAAATCGACGCGATCGTAGCAATATAATTATTGACAAACCATTCCATGTGTAATATATTACTTACATGTGAAGTATTATATTATTTAAGGAGTGGTATTCATGCACATGTTCTTGTGGGCAAGTTTTGCGTTAATCGCGTTGATTGCGGTTTTGCTGGCGGGTTATTACATTACCCGAATTATATTCGGCTATAACGACCGTCCTTCCGGTGAAAACGCGAACGATGAAATCCTATCCGAACTTGCCGAAATGAAGGAAACCCTCAATTCCATCAACAAAATGCTCAAGGATGTACAATGATGTGGACTACGCCGAGCTGACCAAACTTTTCGACGCGCTTTCCCACCCCATGCGTATCAAAATCATGGGTGCCTTGTACGAACAACGGCGGTACGTAAGCGAACTGGCCAAATACATGAACATGAGCCGTCCGCTCCTCTACATGCACCTGCGAAAGCTGGAGGAAGCCGGTATCGTCGCCGGCAGTTACGAAATCTCCAATTCGGGCAAATCAATGAAATACTACGAGGTCATACCCTTCGACATCTGCCTCAACCCCGAATTACTCAAAGAATTGGCAAAAAACATCCCCCCGCAGGGTTAATGCGGGGGGATGATAGCATTTGTTTTATTTTACGCCGCTTCGCCGGAATAACGTACGATTGCCACTTCCTGCATGGAACCCTTTAGAGCATTTACAATTTGTTCCACCCGTTCACCGACTTTCAAATCAAAAGCAACTTCCCCACATTCCGCGCATTTATGGCAGGGGACGCCCCTTACAACGATTATACAGTTTCCTAAGTCCGTAAAGTCAGACGTCGTGGTTTCTTCCATTTTACCCTTGCAATAAAAACATTTCATTGCCGTCACCTGCCTTTCTTGTTTTATATTCCGTTTCCCATAAGTTTAATGTCGGTACATACGCCGTTACCAACCAAATAACCGCATCGTCCAAACTGACCGCTATATGCAACGGCTTTTTATTTTTAGTATATCCAAAAATTAAGATACTCGGAAGCGGTTCATCGTTCGGATACTGCTCGATGATTTCACCCGATAAAAGAACATGGGCGATTTCTGCCTTACTTATTCCGTGTTCTTCAACACGATTCTTAAAATGCCGCGTATACTTAACGGCACTTCCTTTATATAAGGCTTTAACGCTGTCTATATCAAACATCAAACTACCTCAAACCGCGCGTTAAAGAAACGCAGCATCGGCGGTTCGTATACGAACTTTAACCCCGGTATCTTTTCCCTTTCCCCGTACAGCTTGATAATCCCCTCCGCCACCACGTCCATATGCGCGTAGGTGTATACCCTGCGCGGGATGGTCAAGCGTACCGTTTCGAGCTTCGGCTTGTGGTTCTCGCCCGTTTCCTTGTTGCGCCCGGCGGAAACCATCCCGCGTTCCATGGCGCGTACGCCGCTTTCAATAAAGAGGTGCGCGGCGAGGCTCTGCGCGGGGAGTTGCTCTTGCGAAAGGTGCGACAGGAAAGCGCGAGCGTCGAGGAAAACCCCATGCCCACCGATCGGCTTAACCACGGGTACGCCCGCCGCAATGAGCTTGTCGCCCAAATACGCCACTTGTTCCACGCGATGGCGAATATATTCGTAACGGCAGCTTTCCTTGATACCGATGGCGAAAGCCTCCATGTCGCGCCCCGTCATGCCGCCGTAGGAAGGCATCCCCTCGTAGACAACGACCAATTCCCGTGCGCGGGTAAACAGTTCGTCGTCATTGGTCGCCAGGAAGCCGCCGATATTTACCAGCCCGTCCTTTTTGCCGCTCATGGTGGCGCCGTCGGTATAGGAAAACATTTCAAGCAGGATTTCGCGGATGGTCTTGTCGGCGTAGCCTTCTTCGCGGGTCTTAATGAAGTACGCGTTTTCAACGCATCGCGTGCAGTCGGAATAGATGGGGATACCGTATTTCACGCACAGGTTTTTCACGTCACGCATGTTTGCCATGGAAACGGGTTGCCCGCCCGCCATGTTGACCGTTACGGCAAGGCACACGTAGGGGATTTTATCCGCGCCCACTTCGGTTATCAACGCTTGTAATTTATCAAGGCAAACGTTCCCCTTAAACGGCAAATCCACCTCGGGGTCATGGGCTTCGTCGATGATCACATCGCGGAAGGTAGCCCCGTTGGCCTCTTGGTGGAAGCGGGTAGTGGTAAAATACATATTGCCGGGTATATATGTGCCGGGTGTAATCATGATCCGTGAAAGGATATTTTCCGCACCCCGCCCTTGGTGTGTGGGGACGACGTGCTTAAAGCCGTAATATTCCTTAACGGTGGCTTCAAGGTGCGCCCAGTTGCGAGAACCGGCGTAGGCTTCGTCGCCGATCATCAGCCCCGCCCATTGGCGATCGCTCATGGCGTTGGTGCCGCTGTCGGTCAGCAGATCGATGTAGCAATCCTCACTTTTTAATTGGAAGGTGTTGTAACCGGCGGCTTTTATCGCCTCCGCGCGTTCTTCTCGGGTTAAAATGTTCGGCATTTCCACGACCTTGATGCGGTACGGTTCGGCGGGGTAGGTTTTCATGCAAAGTCCTCCTAAGAACGGTTTATGTATTTTCGTTGTAAAAAAGTATATCACACTATCATTGCGGGACAAACCGCGGGATGGGTATAACGTATCTTAATATAAAAGGCAATATTGTGGGCAGCATTTCGGTTAAAGGGGACTGATATCCGTGAAAAAGGTATGCGCTCTTTTTCTAATCGCGTTTGCAATCATTTTTACGGGGTGTTCAAATAAACGGAACAACGACACAGCCCATACCGATTATGAAGCTCTCTCAGCGGGAGTAATGTCACCTGCCGTATCACCTCCCCCTTTTATCGAAGATGCGCCGCCTCACATCCCCCTTTCCGAATGTTTTGAACCGTCAATCCCTTTGGATGCGGCGCTGTATTACATAAATAAAATGAATACTATCCTTGACGAGGATGACGGCGCGATGTGGGGTATGAATTTGCGCGGGCCGTTTATGTTCGTTGACCCGCTTACGCTCCATATCGTAGCCAATCAACCCGACGCGCAGGGTATACTCGTACGCCGGGGTGATTTGTACGTGGGTATTTTCCCCGAAGGGCAAAATATCAGCGCATCCGTTGAGGAATTCGGCGGAACGCTTTGGGCATTCATGTTGTGGACGGATGTACACAGGTACGGCGATTGGGCTGTAGGCGTTATGGTTCATAAAAGCCGCCATGTATGGGATGACGCGATTTTTGGCCCGTCCGAAAACAAGGGTGTCCCCGCTGCGGACGATGAAAACGAAAACGACGCGTTAAAATTAATATGGCTTGAAATGGAAATATTATTGTACGCCCTAACCGCGCAAGACGAAGAAACCCGCCGCCAAGCCATCCGCGATGCGGCATCCGTACGTAACGAACGCAGGTACAGAGGGCAACACAACCAAAGTGATGTTGAAATTGAATTAATCGAGGGTACGGCACGATACACCGAAATCGTATTGGCTAACCCCGACCCCGCCGTACGTTTTGCCGTGCTTGAAGCACGGGTGGCACAAACCGGCAACAGAGGGCTTGCAACCTATACCATCGGTGCGTTAATGTGCGTATTGCTGGACGAATTGGGTACGGATTGGCGAAGTGGTTTGCGCTTCCCCCGTTTCGATTTGGGGCGCCTGCTTTTGGACGCGGCGGGAATAACCACCGTTGCCCCTTTCGCGGAGCTTTGCTTTGAAAAATACGGCTATAATGAAATCGTAACGCGAATCACACAAAGGGAAGAAAACCGCGCCGCAATAGCGGAATTTGCGTTATACGCCTTTGCAAATTACCCCACGTTATCCATGCCCTGCATGGGTGCCATGCACGACGATAATATCAACCCCGAATTTTTACGTATTCCGGATTTGGGTTTTATCATATATGGGGATGTAAACATCCTAAACCTTTCCGGGCGGTTGACGGTAAGCAACGTCCCGATACGCAGGGAGGGCAATCGTCTTTTTCAACTAACGTACGCAATCCCCATCACAAATATCCGGTTTGACGGCAACCGCGCCTTTGGTGACAATTGGGAATTTGTACCGAATCCCGGTTTTTTCATTGAAGAAATGCCCAACGGGAATTTTCGGGTACGACGCTCATAAAGGAATATACTCAATCGCCCGCCGCCCTTCCGCGGTACGGGCGATTTTTTATTTAAACTTGACATGCTGTTGTCATATCTTCTATCGTATTATGTCAAAAAATAAATTTCATATTTTATGTACACAAGGAGGTTCACCATGCAAAAGCCCCTAAGGGATATGGCGGGATTCTTACAAAGAATGCTTCCGCCGCAAATACCCGAGGCATTTGAAATTGACGGTAAGTTCCGCACCATCGCAACCGAGGAAAGCATAAGGAAAGGCGTTCCGGCTTTCAAGGATTTTATGTATCAACTGTACAGCCGTTTGATTGCCGAGGGGAGCGCGTTCGACAAGCCCAAAAAAGAGGCCCACGAGTTTTCGGACAGCGCGAACATAACCACGTCGTACCCGTTTATCAGCAATATCGCGGTATTGTTATCGAACATGGGCGTACACGGCACGTTAAGCGATAACCGCGACGCGCTGCTGCTCGACGGCATCGAAATACTTACCGCCGAAAATATCGTGTCAAACGCGAAAATATCCGAAACGGGGAAAATTGATTGCCTGCGCTTCCTAACGGATTGCGGTATCCGCTTCGAAGGGCTGGACATTAGCGGAAAGAAAGCGGCGGCCCTCGCGCCCTTGACGGTCACCTATCCCGAAAACCCCGAAATGTTGACCGGCTTAAAAGTCATGGCGACGGTACAGCGGGATGTAAGCTCAAAATACGTAAATGATATCCTTCTACGCTGCGACTACAGGGTATTGGCAAACAGGAAAACCGAGATTTTACCGTTATTAAAGGATTTAACCGCTCCCCTGCCCACGGATGTGCAGGCGTTTATGCTTAAACTCCATACGGACTATATGGGCCTCGGGTATAAATGCGATACTTATATAAGCAGCAGCACCCGCTTTGAATATTTTTGCCGAAGCAAGGAGCTTTGGCGGTTTAACCTTTCCTTAAACAACGGCCACAATATCACCATAAAGGCAAACAATACGGGAAAATATCCCGAAATAATTCAAAAATTGCCCGCGTGGCTGCAAGCCAAAATCGAAAAAGGGTACGGCTGCGGAAAGAAAATGGGGGTAACCGACTCCTGCGACGGCGGCTGCCGCGGCTACCGCATTCCGCTGAACGATTCCTTTATGGATATCAGCGAAACCGTAAAGGCATGGCTTGAAAAAGAGGTGTCCTGCATACAAAATAAATGATAGACGGAGGTCCATAAAAAAGGAGCCGCCCTCACGGGTAAGCTCCTTTATTTTTGGTTGCGTGTTTTATTTATTCCGCCGTGTATACCATCAATGCCATATGCCTGGCGCGCTTTACGCCTTGGGTCATGGCGCGCTGGTGTTTCGCGCAGTTGCCGGACACGCGGCGGGGCAGAATCTTGCCGCGTTCGGACGTAAACTTGCGCAGCTTACCGATATCCTTGTAATCGATGACGGTAATCTTATCCGCGCAGTATTGGCAGACGCGCTTCTTACGCCGTCCGCGCCTTTTTTGCATCATATATATACCTCCTTCATATAACGGTTAAAATGGCAAATCGTCGTCATCTATGCTTTGGGTGATGGCCGAAAAGCCTTCAGGCTCGTAGCCGGAGGGTGCGGACGGGGGTGCGTTGTATTCGCCGCCGAATCCGCCGCCTTCCTTGCTCATACGCGTTTCATATGCGGCTTTGCTTTCCGCGAATTGGGCTTCATCCACGACCACATCCGTAAACCATTTGCGCTGACCGCCGGGATCGTCGAAGGAACGCACCTGTAGGCTGCCGCATACGCAAATTTGCATACCGCGCTTAAGATACCGTTCGGCGAATTCAGCCACTTTGCGGAAACATACGCAATTGATAAAGTCCGCGTCGGGTTCGCCTTCCTTTTTAAACCGCCGATTAACGGCCAAGGTGTACTTGGCTACGCATACCGGCTCGGCAGCTTGGGAATAGCGGATTTCGGGGTCCTTGGTCAAGCGGCCCATAAGGATGACTTTATTCATCTTTCGCCTCCGCTTCTTGCGCGGGAGCTTCCTCCTCGACGCTTTCTTCTGCCGCGGGTTCCTCCGCGGGAACGGGTTCTTCCGCTATTGCGGGCTCTTCCGATACTGCGGGTTCTTCCGCTTCGATGGCGGGTTCATCCACGATCACGGGTTCCTCTGCGGTTACGGGTTCGGGTGGGGCGGCGATAACGTTCGCCTCCACTTCGTCCTTACGCACCGTGAGGAAACGCAGAACGTTTTCGATCAGCCGTACGCGGCTTTCGATTTCCTTCGGGGCGGAAGGCCCTGCCGTGTAGGTGATGAACGTGTACATGCCCTCGGTTTGCTTCTCGATGGGATAAGCCAACCGCCTGCGGCCCCATTCGTCGATTTTGTCGATCGTGCCGCCGAAGCGTTCGATCAGGGCCTTCACCTTGTCCATTTCCACGGTGAAACCGTCTTCGGGCAAATCCACGCGCACGATTACGCCCATTTCATACTTGATCATCGTTTGTTGCACCTCCTTTTGGTCTTTGGCGTGGGTTTTCCCACGCAAGGATAATTTCGCGTTGTTCCGCGAGCGACGCATCATAACACGCCTTGTACGTTATGTAAACAACTCACCTTTTTTTCTTCCCTTTCATATCATACGACATGCCTAGAAATGGGAGATGAGGGCTGTGCATAAATACCGCATCCGAGGGGGGACCCGGATACGCGGCGTGCTTAACGTGGGCGGAGGGAAAAACGCCGCGCTCCCGATAATCGCCGCGCTCGTATTGTCCGAAGGCGAAAGCGTAATCCACAACTGTCCCCGTATCGCGGACATTGAAGTTTCCATAGAAATACTGCGTCATTTGGGTTGCCGTACAGACTTCGCGGGAAATACGCTGACCGTCAACGTACAGGGTATCACCGCGACCGATATCCCCGATGTACTGGCAAAAAAAATGCGTTCATCCATCCTTTTTATGGGTGCGTTGTTGGGTAAATGCCGCGAAGTCAGTATCTGCAGCCCGGGCGGTTGCAACATCGGCTTGCGTCCCATCGATTTACACCTGCACGGGCTAAGTGCCATGGGTGCGGTTATCGAGGACGATGGGGTCACCATGCACGGTAAAGCCGACACGCTAAAGGGCGCGTTTATTTACCTGAGGGAAGCCAGCGTAGGTGCGACCGAGAACCTCATGCTCGCCGCCGTTTTAGCCGAGGGTGAAACTACACTCACGAATGCCGCACGCGAACCGGAAATCGTGGACTTCGCAAAAGCCCTTAATTCGATGGGTGCGATCGTACGCGGCGCGGGTACCTCCACCATCCGCATCACGGGTGTAAAAAAGTTACATGGCACCACGCACCGTATCATGCCCGACCGCATCGTCACCGGTACGTATCTGATGTCGGCGGCCATAACCTGCGGTGACCTTACGCTCAACCACGTCAATCCATCCGATGTAAAGGCGATAACGGCCAATTTGCTTGCGATGGGCTGCAGGATCGACGAAAAACCTGCGTCACTGCGCTTGCGCGCACCCCGCGTACCCATGGCTATACCCCACCTTATCACGGAGGCGCACCCGGGGTTCCCCACCGATATGCAAGCTCCTTTCGTCGCCGCCTTAGCTACCGCAAAGGGTGTGAGCGTTATCGAGGAACGCATCTTCGAATCCCGCGCCGCACACGCCGCCGAATTAAATAAAATGGGGGCCCGTATCACCCTTGCCTCCGATGAACGCGTTTTCGTTATTAACGGCCGTCCGCGCTTACACGGTGCGGTGGTGGAATCCGGCGACCTGCGTGGAGGGGCGGCGTTGATACTCGCGGGGTTGGGCGCGGAGGGGGAAACGGTCGTGACGGATAAAGGATACGTTGCACGCGGATACGACGGTTTGGCGGAAAACCTCCGCAGCGTAGGTGGGGAGATTTGGTTGGAACAGTAAAAATAAAAACAACTTGTATGCAATTCGCATACAAGTTACATATCGCTTCATTCGATTTAACACGTTCCCGATATGATCAGCAGATCAATTCAACCTTCCTTTTCTTAATCGCGGCGATGATATCGTGGATGTCTTTCGCGCGTTCCTTCATTTTTATTCCGCTGGCGAAATTTAATCGGACGCTGTGTGCGTCGCTGCCCGCTTGCATCGGCAAGTTATGCAAACGGGCAAAATCGAATGCTTTTTTATTGGATTCGGGGGGTTGGGAAGCGTTAAAGACTTCAACGCCGTCAATGAGGTGGGGTGCGACGGGGAAGGGATTGGCCACCCAAAACGCCTCGCGGTAGGGGTGCGCTTGGGCGATATAACCGCCGTTTTCCCGTACGAGCGTGCCGTACGACGTAATGTCGTATCGGTCAACATGGGGATTCCCCAACAGGAAGTCGGCATCCAATCCGTAGGTAAGGAATTCTGAACCGTGGATGGCGTATTCCCAACCGAGGAAAACGTCGAAACCGCATTTATCGCCTTCTTTTTTGGCCCGTTCGTAACCGGAGAGGAAAAACGCGACTTTGCTTTCCCATTTCCATTCCCGCGGGCAACCGGAATTGCCGTTGAAAAAATGGTCGGTAAGGATAAATCCCGTATATCCGCGGGCTTTATAGGCGCGGACCAAATCCTCGGGTTTGTCCGCGCCACAGGCGCTGACGGGTGAACAATGCAAGTGGGTCTCGTACAAGAACATGAAAACACCCCTTTTGCTTGTAGTATCAAGCGAAAACGATTATATTATCAAAATAACGAGGAGGCAATTCATGTTCCGTCGTATCGGTCATTTCATTAAATCCGTTTTCGGTAAAAGCGGCAAACGGAAGGGCGCCCATTACGAGGTCAGCTCCCGTTTTAAGCCCTTTTACGAAGTTATGGATAAAAGTGACCCTCTATACCCCGCCGTACGCCATGCGGCTACCTTATGCGACGACGCTTTGCGTGTGGCGCGGCAACGGATGCGTATAAACGCGCAGCTGCACGAAGCGAACGAAAAGCTCACCGAATTGGACGCCTTCGTCACGTTAACCGATGAGGAAGTCGTAGACTTGAAAAAGATGCTGGAGCGGTTTATGACCCTTTCGGGTGAACGAAGCGTTATGTTGGAACGGCTTTCCAACTACGACGCGTCGTTGGTGGACATGACCCCGTTGGAAGAGGATGCCCGTTCCGCCGTGGCCACGATCAAGGACGCGGAAAAATTGCAACGCGCCCTGCGGTCGGACATCGGTTATCTGATGGGCGAAAAAGAAGAACTGATACACGAGCGGAGTGAAATGGCGCAATCGCTGATTTTCATCCGCCGTTTTACGTTTACGGTCATTGGGCTGTTTATCGTCGTCGGAGCGGTGATGGCGTTCCAATTTTTCGTTTCCCGGCAGGAAATCTTTATCCCCGCGGTGATTTTGGTATTGCTGGTTATGGGTATTATTTCATTATTATTCGTTTTTGGGCAGAAGTTGAGGCGCGAAATACGCTTAAATCTGCGGAAGCAGCACCGAGCCGTGGAGATGTTAAATAAGAAGAACGTCGTGTACGCGTATTACACCAATTTCCTGAAGTTTTGTTATGACAAATATAAGGCCAAAAATGCCCGCGTATTGGAAGCGAATCTGAACGACCTTGAAAGCTACCGTCATTTGACGAACCGCATCGATACCATCCGTTCACTCCTGTACGAAACCGAGGAAGGCATCGATTCCTTCCTGCGGAGGAAAAAACTGACGGGTATCCGCGCCACTATCGAGGGCTTCGCCGAAACGGTTAACCTAGACGATAAACGGCGGCGTATCCAACAGTTGGAAGTACAAAAGGCGAATGCAGAACGCGATTTGGCGGAGCTGGAAAGACGCCACGAAGAAGTATGGGAAGTCCTGATGGCGCTCAATGACGCCGACCCTACCCAACGCGTGGGCGAAGTCATCGAAACCTATCTGTCGGAAGCGGGCAAGCTGTTTAACACCGAAGAATTATACGAAAAACAAGGAGCGTAGCCCATGGAAACGAATATCCCCAAGCATTATGACCCCTCACGGGAAAATGAAATTTATACCCGATGGCTGGAGAGGGGTTATTTTCGTGCAAGCGTAAATCCCGAAAAGAAACCGTATACGATCATGATCCCCCCGCCCAACGTGACGGATAAATTGCATGTAGGCCATGCGTTTAATAATACGATCCAAGACGCGCTGATACGCGCCAAACGTATGCAGGGTTACGAAGCCCTTTGGGTGCCCGGCACCGACCACGCCGCTATCGCCACCGAGGTACAGGTCGTAAAGGCGCTGGCGAAGGAAGAGATCAATAAAAAGGATTTAGGCCGCGAAGCCTTTCTTAAACGCGTGTGGGAATGGAAGGACCTGTACGGCGGAACCATCATCAGCCAGCTTAAAAAAATGGGAATTTCCTGCGATTGGGACCGCGAACGCTTCACCATGGACGAGGGTTTAAGCGCAGCGGTACTGGAAACCTTCGAGCGTTTGTACAATGAAGGGAAAATCTACCGCGGCGAACGGTTGGTCAACTGGTGCGTAACGTGCCAAACAACGATCAGCGATTCGGAAATCGAACACGAGGACGGCGAAGGGACGCTGTACCATTTTAAGTATCCGAAAAGTGACGGAAGCGGGTATATCGCCTTCGCCACCACCCGCCCGGAGACGATGCTGGGCGATACGGCTATTGCGGTACATCCGGAGGACGAAAGATACGCGGACGATTTTGGAACGGGCCTTATTGTCCCGTTGTTCGGGGAATCCCCGCGTAAAATCCCCTTGATCAAAGACGCTTATGTGGACCCCGAATACGGCACGGGCGCGGTGAAGATCACCCCCGCGCACGACCCCAACGATTTTGAGGTTGGCGAACGGCACAACCTGCCGCGCATAAACATCATGAACGACGACGGCACCATCAATAAAAACGGCGGCAAATACGCGGGATTAACCCGCGAAGAAGCGCGAAACCAAATCATCGAGGATATGGACGCGCAGGGTTTATTTATAAAGAAAGAAAAGATCACCCACGCAAAGGGAGCGCATGACCGTTGCCACAAGGTGGTCGAGCCGTTAATAAAATTACAATGGTTCCTGCGGATGGACGAACTGTCAAAACCCGCTTTGGAAGCGTACACCTCCGGAAAGCTCAAATTCCATCGCGAACGGTACGGGCGGATATATAAGCATTGGTTGGAAATCGTACGCGATTGGTGTATATCGCGGCAAATCTGGTGGGGTCATCGCATCCCGGCGTATTATTGCCCGTCGGGGCACGTAACCGTTTCGAAAACCGCGCCTTCGGCATGTACGGCTTGCGGTTCAACCGAATTGACGCAGGACGAAGACACGTTGGATACGTGGTTCTCCTCCGGTATCTGGCCGTTCTCAACCTTGGGCTGGCCGGACAAAACGCCGGAGCTGGAGTACTTCTACCCCACGAACGTATTGGTCACCGCGCAGGAAATCATATTCAATTGGGTCGTGCGGATGACCTTTATGGGGCTCAAATTTATGGGGGACATACCGTTTACAGACGTATTGATCCACGGCACGGTGTTGGACGCCCACGGCAAAAAAATGTCCAAGTCCGTAGGCAACGGTATCGACCCATTGGAAGTGGTGGAAAAATACGGTGCGGATGTTTTACGCCTCGCCTTCCTCAACGGCACCGCCATCGAAAACGATACCCGCTTCCATTGGGAGCGCGTGGAGTTTTGCCGTAATTTTATGAACAAATTATGGAACGCGGCGCGGTTTGTACTGATGAACGCCACGGGTGCGTTACAGGGAAGCCTCCCCGTTTCCCCTCCGCTTCATTTACCCATCGAGGACAAATGGATCCTTTCCCGTGTGAACGGCCTTATCTGCGAAGTCACCGAAAAATTCGATTCCCACGACTTGGGTATGGCCACGCAAAAGATCGTGGATTTCATTTGGGACGAATTTTGCGATTGGTACGTGGAAATCGTAAAACCGCGCTTACGCAACGAGGAAACGAAACCGCAAGCGATCGGAATATTGGTACGGGTGCTTACGACCTGCTTAAAATTATTACATCCCGTGACGCCGTTTATCACGGAGGATTTATACCTTGCGTTAAAACCGGACGAAGAAACGATCGTACGGTCGTCATGGCCCGTATACGACCCCGCCTTGGCCGACCCCGCCGCCGAAAAAGCGTTGGATAATATCAAGGAAGCCGTACGCGGCGTACGTAATATCCGCGCGGATAAACAGGTACCCCCCGCGCAAAAAATTACGCTGATCATCCAACCCCACGATAGGGACGCGTCGGAATTATATTCGCAAGCGAAAGCGTACCTCGCTTCGTTGTGCAACGCGTCGGAAGCGGAAATCCGCCCTTTCGACGCGGAGCCGTCAACGGTCGAAGGCGCGATTTCCCTCGTCGTACCCGGCGCGTTACTGTACCTTCCGCTCGCCTCCCTAATCGATACCGAAAAGGAACGGGCGCGCATGGAAAAGGAGCGCAAGCGGTTAACACAGGAGCTTGAACGTATCGACGCAAAACTTTCCAACGAGGGGTATATGGCCAAAGCCCCTGCCAACCTCATCGCCGCCGAACGCGGCAAACGGGGGGACTTCGCGGCCATGCTGGCAAAGGTGGAAAATGAAATAAGGAACGCGGCAGAGGAATAAACAACAATGTATTATATCCTCGCCCTCTTCACCGGCGTACTCATCACCGTGATGGTGACGTTTAACGGCGGTCTAACCGAAACGCACGGCCTTTATTCCGCGACGGTGGTTATCCATGCGGTAGGGTTGGCCGTCGTTTCGTCGTTGTTGCTATACAAGCGTGAATCGCCTTTCATACGGGTCGGAAAACAACCGCCGCCGTATTTATACTTGGCGGGTACGGTGGGGCTTGTTACGGTCCTGCTCACCAACTTCGCCTTCGGTAATATCAACGTATCCGCGATTTTGGCGTTGGGTTTGTTCGGTCAAAGCCTTTCGGGTATCGCTGTGGACCAATACGGCCTTTTCGGCATGGATAAACATCCCTTCAACAAACGTAAGCTGATCGGTATGTCGCTCATGTTCGTTGGCGTGGGCGTCATGGTTTCCAGTTTTGGTGGTCAATATGCCATGCTTGCGGCGGCTGCGTCCTTCGGCTCCGGCATCAGCATCGTCACCAGCCGCGTACTCAACGCGCGGTTGGCCGCCCACATCGGCACGCGTCGCGGCGTCTTTTTTACCCACGTCACCGGTTTGGTTGCGGCAATTCCCATCCTTCTCCTTTTCGGTCGGGGGGAAGCGGGTATCCATTTCAATTACGTGTTTAGTCCGTCCTTCTACATATATGTAGGCGGGCTGCTGGGCGTGGTTGTTATCATGATGGATAACATTACCGCCGTACGTATCCCCGCTTTTTATCTGTCCCTGTTACTTTTTGTAGGCCAAGTTTCCTCCGGTTTGGCGGCTGACTTCATCATCGACCGCTCGCTCAATCCTTACAATATCGCGGGCGTAACCTTGGTGGCGCTGGGGTTATGCGTAAACGTATGGTTGGAGAAACGGAAGTAACGAAAAATAAAATAAGGCTTCACGGAAATCCCGCAAAACCTTATCCCATAACCCGCGCCCGACAAGAATCGAACTTGTGACCTACCGCTTAGGAGGCGGTCGCTCTATCCCCTGAGCTACGGGCGCGTGCCGGTAAGTATACCTTAACTTCGCCTACGGTTCAACCGCTTCGCCTTCGGTCTTCGGTTCGTTTGGCGCGGGGCGGAAGTAATCCACGATACCCATGTATATACTCCAAGCGATTTTATCTTGATAGGCGTCGGTAAGCAGGCGCGATTTTTCGCCGGGATTCGTAAGGAAACCGCATTCCACGAGTACGGCGGGCATTTCGGTTTGCTTAAGCACGAAGTAATTAGAGTTGGCGCGTGCTTTAAAGCGATTGCCGGGGTTCGCGAATTCCTTGATTTGGTGTTGTATGCAGTTGGCTAATTTTTTTGAGTTATCGGATTCGTTGAAGTAAAAAACCTGCGCCCCGTTCACGCGGGAAGAACCGAATGCGTTTTGATGGATGGACACAAAGATATCGGCCTTTGAGGTATTCGCGATCAAACGCCGTACGGCCATATCGCCGGATTTGCTTTTGGAAAGGTCGGAATCATCGATACGCGTAATGACTACCGAAGCGCCGCCCAATTCAAGGAAGGCTTGCAACTTACGCGCGATTTTAAGGTTGATGTCTTTTTCATCCACCTTACCGCTAACCATCCCGGGGTCCCATCCGCCGTGACCCGCGTCTATCACAACGATCCGTTTGTCCACGGGCATGGCAAAGGCCGGCAAGGCAAACGCGCACGTAAGCCCTCCGGCCAATAGAAATACAATAAAAAATTTGATCGCCTTCATATCGCGCCTCGTTTCCGTTAGTCGCTTGCATTCCCCATTAGAATGCGCGAGGCGCGTTTTTTTATTCCTTTATCCCCAAGTGTCCGAGGATTTGCGCGGCGACCGTTTTTTGGTCGCCGATACCGTCGATAAAAACCACCGGATCGGTTTCCTTCAATTGTTCGAATGCCGCTATATAACGTTCCCGTATCAATGTCAATTGTTCAAGGCTATCGTACAAACCGCCGTATTCCTCATAACCCGCACCGCCGTATTCACGATAGGCTTGTATGCGCCGCATACATTCCTCGGGACGGACATCCAAGAAAAACGTGATGTCCGGTTTGCAATACGCCATCGCCAAGCCGTTGTATGCCGCAACCCGCGCGAAGGCTCCCGGGTCAATCCCTTGGTAGGCAAGGCTGGAATAATAATACCTATCGCATAACACAATTTTTCCGTCCTCAAGCGCCGGGGTAATCACGTCGTATACGTGCTGGTAACGGTCCGCCGCAACCAATAAAGCCATCGTTTCATTTTCCATTTTGGTAAACCCGTCGGTGGCGGAACGCATCAATTTGCCTATCGGATTGTCGCTCGGCTGCCGCGTGGCGGTATGCGGAATGTTCATCGCTTCCAATTTATTAGTCAACAAGCGCATTTGAGTTGTTTTACCGCACCCTTCCAAGCCTTCGAATACGATAAATTTCATATGGTCCCCCATTTCTTTATGAAAAAGCCCCTTCCGACTTAACGAAAGGGGCGTGGATTCACTTTTTATATTCCGGCATTGGATTGACAGAAAAAAACGTGTGAATCACTCAATCCAAACCCTTAGATACGGGTTACGTTGGAGGCTTGCGGGCCTTTCGCGCCTTGCACTACCTCAAATTGGACTTCTTGCCCTTCTTCAAGGGTCTTGAAGCCGTCTGTTTGGATGGCGGAGAAGTGTACGAACACGTCGTCTTCGCCTTGGATAGAGATAAATCCATATCCCTTTTCCGCGTTGAACCATTTTACTTGGCCTGTCTTCATGAAACAAATCCTCCTAGCGGATCTTGAGGCTATGTAGCCTCGAAAAATATAGGTCGTCCCATCGGGACGCGGTAACAGACCATATAGTACCATGCGTTGCAGGTCATGTCAAATTTTATATACAAAAAAAGCTCCCCGTTATTAAAAACGAAGAGCAAATGGGGTAACAAACCGTCAAAACCGTTTCATCGGGCTGTGCAGATGTAAATATTTTTCCTTAGTAGCCAGTCCCCCTCTTATGTGCCTCTCCGATTTATTAATTTCCAATACCCTGCGTGCCTCGCCGGCTAGTTTCGGATTTATCTTTGACAGTCGTTCGGTAACATCTTTATGTACGGTTGATTTGCTAATGCCAAACTTCTTGGCTGTTTCCCTCACGGTGGCGTTTGAGTTAATGATGAAATTCGCCACTTCAACGGCCCGCTCCTCGATATACGTCTTCAAAGATGGCCCTCCCTTATAGGTTGTTAGGCTATATATATGAAGGAAGCGCGGGGGTTAGAACACCTGTGCCTTGTCCCTGTGCGGCATCTGCACTATACTTTCGGCTAACCAATAATCCAAAAGGGAGGCACATCACATGCAATCATTTAAATTCCACAGCCCGACGGAGGTCGTCTTCGGGCGGAACGCGGATGGGGACACAGCTGCGTTGATAAAAAAATACGGCGGCAGTCGTGCGTTGGTGGTATACGGCGAAGGAAGCGCGGAGCGTTCGGGCTTGCTGGATAAAATTATATCGCAGCTGAGGAGAAATTATATTGCAGTATTTAAATACGGCGGGGCGATGCCCAACCCGCACCTCTCCTTCGTACGCAAGGGGATCAAAAAGGCTTTGACATACAAAGCGGATTTTATCCTCGCCATCGGCGGCGGGAGCGCAATCGACGCGGCTAAAGCCATCGCGCACGGCACGGCTAACCCGGATATCGACGTATGGAAGTTTTGGACGCGGGAGGAATCGTTGACGAAATCGCTGCCTGTCGGCGTGGTTTTGACCATTTCCGCCGCGGGGTCGGAAACGAGTATGTCCGCGGTCATCACCGATACGGAAACGGGCCTTAAACGCGGTTTGGGTACGGACTTTAACCGCCCGCGCTTTGCCGTCATGAACCCGGAATTCACGTTTACCATACCCAAGTACCCCATGGCTTGCGGGCTGGCGGATATCTACATGCACACGCTGGACCGTTATTTCGCGCCGGAGGAAGGGAACGAAACGACGGACGAAATCGCCGCCGCGATTATGCGCACGGTGATCCGTAACGCTTCGCGTGTATTGGAAAATCCAACCGATTACCATGCCCAATCGGAAATCATGTGGTGCGGGAGCCTTTCGCACAACCGTATCACGGAGCTGGGACGTTCGATGGATTTTTCGGTGCACCAGTTGGGGCATGAATTGAGCGGCAAGTTCGACGTAGCGCACGGCGCGAGTTTAACCACCATGTGGGGTGCGTGGGCGCGGTATGTAATGGAAATTAATCCCGAACGCTTCACGCAATACGGCAAGGCCGTTTTCGGCGAATGCAAAAGCGCGGAAGAAGCCATCGAAAAAACCGAAGCCTTCTTCCGCGGTATCGGGACGCCGACCAACTTTACCGAGCTGGGTATCGGCGTACAAACCGACGAAGTACTGGATCAATTGGCGGAAAGCTGTACATTCTTCGGCAAGCGGCAAGTAGGCAGCTTTAAACCGCTGGACAAAGAAGATATAAAAGCAATCTATGCATCCGCGAACCGATAAACATTTTTATTCCGTTACGAGCGCGTACGCGGAAACCTTACGTATACGCCAAGCTGTGAGCATGGCAACGGCGTAGGCCAACAATACCAGCCCCGCGCACAAGCCGACCATCCAGCCCATAGGCACGGGCAGGTTGGCGTGTGCGATACCGAAGCCCCGCGTGAACATCACGAACAACGGGTTAAACCCGAAGTACCCCCCAACAACCCCCACGATCGCCCCAACGGCGATAATGGGGGTTATGTTTATCGCGGATTGGTTCATCAATTGCAGCGTTGTGTAACCCAAAGCCTTTTGTATACCCAATTCACGGCGGCGGCGGCGGATGGAGGTCTTGATCACAAGGTATAAAATCAACGAAACGACGCAGGAAACAGCCGCCAGTACCGTGTAAGCGATCGCCGAGAAGATACCCCCGATGGCGGCGTATTCGTCTTCCGACAACGCCGCCATGTTACGTGCGCTCGCGACGGTATCCCCTTCGGTTTCAAGTACGCTTGCGATAAATTCATTAAGATCATAACGGGGTAAAAGGACAACATTAAGTGTGCCGAACGTGACGTTAACGTCGAGGCGCTTCATCGCGGCGACGCAAATCATCCCGCTGTGGTTCATGGATTGGGTGCTGCCCGTTATCAGGTAGGGGTAGTCGGTTTTGTCTGTGTGGTTACGGATATATACCCAATCGCCGATGCGCAGACCCCTTTCAGCCATCGCGACCGCTCCCATCACGATCTCGTTATCATGCATGGGGAAACGCCCCGCCAGCAGCTCGTACCCGGCAAACCCAATAAAATCCTGCACAAGGGCAAAATTCAAATAGCTTCCGTTTATGGTGAACGTACTTTGCGCGGAGGTGCTACCGCCCACGTTCACCCGCCTAACCTCCGGGCGGTTGCCCACCCTTTCTCTTAAACCCGCCAACGCTTCAGCGTCATGGAGGAAGAATATTACGTCGGGTAATTCCCCCGTTATGGTGCGGATTATTTCGTCCCGGTTCACGTTAAAGTTGTAATGCAATCCCGCCCCCGCCAGGCAAGCGAACGATGTGCAAGCGATGATGATACCGAGCATCGCGCCTTGCTTCTTATGATGAAACAATTGCTTCAAGCCCAGCAAAACCGTCAAGCGGCCGGGTGTTTTATCCAAGGGGAACCACACCCTGCGGAAGCTGTGCGTGGTGATGCCGCCGCGCAGGGCGTTGAGCGGTTGCAGCTTAAGTAAACGCCGCGCGGCGATCAAAGCGAACGCGGTAACCGTAAATAAGATGCCGAATAACGATACCCCCATGATGGGGACATCAAAGAGTGGGTGCCAAGGCAAACCATACATGTTCCGTATAATCCCGTTAACCCACGGGAATACCGCTTGCGCCAACAAAAGCCCCGCAATGCCGCCGCTCGCCGCCACGAGCCCGAGTTGTAAAAGCACCGCCGCGATGATTTGCCTGCTGCGGTAGCCCATGGCTTTTTGTACGCCGATATTGACCGTATTCTCCTCGATGTTATTAATAATATTAAACCGTATAACGCACAAGCCCACCAACAGCAGGATAACGGAAAACGAAACGATGATAACCGCCACGATTAGCGGCGTAGCGGTGCGCCCGTCCCGTATATACGACAGGGAATTCGTCCATATATTTCTGTTCGCGTATTCGGAGGCATAGCGTGACGCCAGCAACGGCGTGTCATTAACATCCTCCATCCGCGCCGATACCAACCCCCATATGCTTTCGGGGTACGCTTCTTTCAATTCACGGAACATAGCCTCGGATACGTATAAACGGGCGCTGCCCCAAATCGACCCGAAAACCATTTCCTCCGTAACGCCGGCGAGGGTGAATACGAAACGCTCCTCGCTTATGGTGATATTCACTTCCGTACCCAAGGCTACCCCCGCCGCCATAAAATAAGGGAGGTATATCCCGTTGCCTTCCAAGGGTATGGAATCGCCCAGCAAATGCGGGGGGTTCATGCGTTGGCTTTCGTTGTAGGGTACGATAATGTTCCGCACCATATGGCTTGCGGAAACAGACGGGATGGTAAGTGTCATCGTCCTGAACAAAATCGTATCGTACTCCACGTCGGCTACCTCTTCGACTTGCCGCAGGAATTCCACCCGCTCCATATCGGGGCCCCCTTCGTGGAAAGCGATCCAATGGGGGGCGTTCAATTCCTCCGCGCGCTTGTCAAAATGGTCGTCCATGCGGAGATACATCACTAACCCAACATTAAGGAACAACGCGGAAATGAGGATCAACAAGCCGATAATCACGGCTTGGTTCTTATTCCTGCGCAGGTTGGCGGCGGTCAGCATCCATACGTTCTTCATGTTACCACCCCATTCCGATGAGGAAGGACCTCAATTTTTCATGCCGTGCCGCATCCCCGCTCACATACGCGCCCAAGTCACATTCCCCCACGATGCCGCCGTCGCGGATGTACAGTACGCGGTTGCCGCGGTACGCGCAGCGCAAATCATGCGTCACCATTACGATGCTTTGCCCTTGGCGGTTGATTTCGGTCAGCGCATCCAGTACCCGCGTGCCGTTGGCGGAGTTGAGCGCGCCCGTGGGTTCGTCGGCGAAGATAATCCTGGGCGTGTTGACGAGCGCCCGCGCGATCGCCGCCCGCTGCGCCTCCCCACCGGACACCTGCGCGGGGAATTTGCGCCAATTCATTTCGTCAAGGTCCAAGCGGGTAAGCAAATCCTTCGCGCGGCGTACGACTTCTTTTTTATTGCGGTTTACCAGCAAGCCCGCCGCGAGTACGTTGTCCAGTATGTTCATGTTGTCCAAAAGGTACATCTGCTGGAACACGAAGCCGCAGTTGTCGCGGCGGAACACAGCCAACCGGTCGTTCGACAAGCCGCTGATGTCCCGCCCCGCGAAGGAGATCGCTCCGAGCGTGGGTTTATCCATCCCCGACAGGGCGTACAGCAAGGTAGACTTACCCGCGCCCGACGGCCCCATAACCACGGTAAAGTCCCCTTCGTAAATGTCCATGTCCATGTTCTTAAGTACGTGCTGCTGTATCCCCCCGTGGGAGAAGGTCTTGCATAGCTTCGTTGTGGTTAGGATGGATTTTTTCATACCGGCCTCCTTAAAAATAACTTCGTGTCAATTAGACACGAAGTTATTTTATACCCCACAACCTTAACGGTCTTTAACGCAACCTTAAATCGCGCTTAAGCCAACCTTAATTCCAACGCAACCGAAAAACCGCCCGCACGGTTTACGCAAGTTAACCCCCCGCCCATCTGCTCCATGAAGTATTTCGAAAGGTATAACCCCAAACCGTAGCCTTCCGTTTGCCCCGCGTTTTTGCCGCGGTAGTATTTGTTGGCTAAAAGCGGCAGTTCTTCTTCCGGCACGCCTTCACCGTAATCGATAATATCGATCATTAACATTTGCCCGTTTATGCGGGATTCCACGGTTATTCCCGTATCCGCGTGCTTGTATGAATTGCGGATGATATTGTCAAACACTTGCTGCAAGCGCAGCGGATCAGCCGATACGATGCAGTCGGGTATAGCCAACGAACCGATACGCCCTTCGTAATCGGAATTCTTGCAAAATAAAGCGATCTCCGTGCTTTGCAACTCGCGCGGCGAAACTTTCAACGCGTGCAGTTCCTCCAGCGCCGCGTGGAACATATTGGTGACCAGCGCGTCTATCTGCTCCAGCTTGGCCGTGATGACCTCCGCCGTGTGCCGTTCCCTTTCGTCCTTCGCTTTCACGCGCATAATGTCCATGGCGGACATGATCGAGGCTACGGGTGTCTTTATATCGTGGCTGAGCGACGCCACCAATTCCTTTTTGCTTTGGTTGGCGGCGTATTCGTTCTCCCGCGCAGTACGCAGACGGTCGCGCATGATATCGAAGCTCTCCGTAAACGCGCCGAAGAGGTTTTTCCCGTCCATGGTAAGCGGGATATCCAAATCCCCCGCGGCGATACGGCGGGCGAATCCCTTCATCCGCCGGAAGGGTACAAAAAAAGCGCGTTCGAGGTACAAACACAACCCCAAACCCGCAAGCATAAACACACCCGTAAAAATATACAGCGCTACCCGTAGCGTACGGTCCCGGCTGCGCCGCGCTTCGTCCATATCACTGAACGTTTGCGTCAAATGTTCGCTTAACAGGGTTACGGTTTCGTAAACGGCGGCATCCTCGGGCAATACGATCCGAACCGCTTCGTTGATCGATAAGACATCCGGCGGTTGCTCCTCCGTACGGAAAACGAAGAAGATAACCCCGTATGCAACCGCGGTCAGCAAGACCAACAACCCCGCGAACCTTTTCATTATGGTTTATCTTCAAACACATACCCCGCGTTTCGCACGGTTTTGATACGCAAGGGCTGGTTGGGGTCGTCTTCGATTTTCTCGCGCAAACGGCGGATGTGGACGTTAAGCGTATTGTCCTCCACGACCGCGTCCTCCCATACATTTTTAAAAAGTTCGTCCTTGGTCACCACGCGGTTTCTGTTTTGTGACAGGTAAGTCAATAATTTGTATTCCATCGCCGTAAATTTCGTCCGGTCGAAGGTTTCTTCGCCGATGCCTTCGCCCGCGGGTTTATACCTTTTTAACACGGCACGCACCTTCGCGAGCAACACCGTGAGGGAGTAGGGCTTTTTTATGTAATCATCGCCGCCGATGTTTAACGCCAGCACCATATCATCATCGCTCGTACGCGCGCTGATAAATAAAATCGGCGCGTCGGTCGTCTTGCGCAAGTGCTTGCACAGCTCGAAGCCCGAAGTGCCATCCAAATTGATATCCAACAATATTACATCCGCGCCGTACTCGCGGAAAAAGGCATGACAAGCCTCCGCGTTTGCCGCCCACGCGGTTCTTACGCCGAACATTTCAAAGTATTCCACGGTATTTTCGGAAAGCATCCGTTCGTCGTCCACAATCAGGCAATCATATCGCATAGGTTTATTGTACAGCGTATTTGTAACTTTGTCCAAAAAGTGGTAAAGTAACGCAAACCCCATCCAAAGGAGGTATTATTTTGCTCGACAAGCAACTGGTGTACGACGTATTAACCGCCGCACTTTCCACGGGCGGCGACCTTGCGGAGATATTCATGGAGAATACCGTCAAGGATTCGATCACCATGACCAACGGCTTGATAGAAAAGGCCAATTGGGGCGTGGACTACGGACTGGGCCTGCGTATCATTACGGGTACGAACGCGGTATATGCCTACACGAACAATACAAGCCGCGCGAGCCTCCTCAAACTCGCTTCCGACGCCGCCCAAGCGGTCAAGGCAAGCCTTAAGGGCGAGATCAACATCAAAGGCGTCATCACCCTCGACAGGAGCGAACGCCTCCGTTATGCCGACACGATCGTCATTCCCCCCGAAAAAGTCGTCAAAAAAGATATCGTCGAACGTCTGCGCGCCGCGTCCGCGGCTTCCTACGCATACGACCCCCTCATCACACAAACAGCCAATTCCTACGGTGCCGTAACGCAGGACGTTTTCATCGCCAATTCCAACGGTCTTTGGGCGGAGGACAGGCGTGTACGTACCCGCGTCTTTATCGAGTCTGTAGCCACCCAAGGCAACGAAAAGCAAACCGGACGCGAAAACCCCGGCGCCAAGTGCGGCTACGAATTGATGGATAAAATCGACGTGGAGCAGCTGGGCAAAAAAACCGCCGAAATCGCGGTCACCATGCTAAAAGCCGATTATTGCCCGAGCGGAAGGATGCCCGTTATTATCGACAACGCGTTCGGCGGCGTTATCTTCCACGAAGCCTGCGCACATAGCTTGGAAGCGACCTCCGTAGCCAAAAAGGCTTCCGTATTTACGGGCAAGCTGGGCGAACGGATCGCCGCGCCCTGCGTTAACGCGGTGGATGACGGCACCCTCCCGGGCGAATGGGGCAGCCTTAACATCGACGACGAAGGCGGCACGATCCGCCGTACCACGCTCATCGAAAACGGCATCCTCAAATCCTACCTCGTGGACTACCTCAACGGCTTGCGGATGGGCGTCCCCTCCACGGGCAGCGGACGGCGCGAGTCCTACCGCTTCGCCCCCACCTCTCGCATGACGAACACTTATATATTAAACGGAAGCGACACGACCGACGGCATCATAAGCGATACCCCTTACGGCCTGTATGCCAAAAAGATGGGCGGCGGCTCGGTGGACCCGTCAAGCGGTGACTTTAACTTCGCCGTATTGGAGGGTTATCTGATACGCGACGGCAAGATCGCCGAACCCGTACGCGGCGCGACCCTCATCGGCAAAGGCCACGAAGTCCTGATGAACATCGACAAGGTGGCGGATAACTTCGAAGCCGCGCAGGGCATGTGCGGCTCCTTAAGCGGTTCGGTCCCCACCAACGTGGGCCAACCCATGATCCGCGTAAAAGAACTTACGGTAGGAGGCAGAAAATAATGACCTTCCAAGCATTTAAAACGGAAATCTTCGCCCAAGCCAAAACCAAGGGCTTTACCGACTGCGAGCTTTTCCAATCCGGCGGATCCAGCTTCTCCGTGCGTGTGTTTAACGGCGAAATCACCGAATACAAGAACACCTCCTCCGAGGGCGTGGGCTTCCGCGGTACGTACGAGGGCAAGGTAGGTTACGCCTATTCCGAAATCATGGCACCCGAAATCATCGGTCCCCTGCTGTCAAACGCCGCCGCAAACGCCGGCATCATCGAGGAAAAGGAAGTCGAAACCCTCTACCCCGGCGACGAAACCTATCCCGAGGTCAATACCTTTAACCCCGGGCTTGACGATACGGACGCCGCCCAAAAAATCGAATGGGCCTTGGAAATGGAGAAATACGCCAAGTCCCTCGACCCCCGCGTAAAGATTGCGGATTATTGCACCGTGGCCACAAGCGAGTCCTTCATGTCCATCGCCAATTCGTACGGCCTTGATTTGTCGCATAAGAATAACGTGGCGATGGCTTATTTGATCGCACGCGTGGAGGAAAACGGCATCACCAAGTCCGCCAATGAATTTTGGGTCGGACGGGACTTCGCCGAATTCGATTACAAAAAAATCGCCGAAAAGGCCGTAAACAAAGCCCTTTCCTATTTAGGCGCAAGCTCCATGGAATCGGGTGATTTCCCCGTCGTGTTCGACAACGAAAGCACCAGGGACTTGTTCCGGGTTTTCGCGGGTATCTTTATGGCGGAAAACGGGCAAAAAGGCTTTTCCATGCTTAACAAGGACCGCTTGGGCGAAGCCATCGCCGCTCCGCACATCACCCTGCGCGACGACGGCGTATGCGCCCACAGCCTGGGCAGCATGGCCTTCGATGCCGAAGGCGTAGCCACCCAACAAAAAGCCGTCATCGAAAACGGTGTGCTCAAAACCCTCCTGTACAACATCAAATCCGCAGCGAAGGACGGCGTAAAATCCACCGGCAACGCCTCAAAAACGGGCCACGGCGGCGCGATTACCACCAATTACACCAACCTCTACCTCGAGCCGTCCCAAACGTCCTTCGACGAAATCGTCAAGGGCTTGGACAAAGCCGTACTCATCACCGAAATGGCGGGCTTACATTCGGGCGCGAACCCCGTTAGCGGAGATTTTTCTTTTTCCGCCGACGGTTTCCTCATCGAAGACGGCAAAATCACACGCCCCATCGAGCAAATTACCGTGGCGGGCAATTTCTACGAATTGCTTAAGGGCATTGAAACCGTAGGTTCGGACCTTCGTTTCCATTCCTTCGGCAACGGCGGTATGGGGATGCCTTCGATCTTGGTTAACGCCTTGCGGATATCGGGGTTGTAATCATGTATATCTACGAATCACCCATCGGCCCGCTATGTTTGACCGCTAAGAATGGTTTAATCACGGGGTTGTATTTCGAAGATAACGGAATCGTTCCGAACGCAAACGAGGAAACCGTTCTGCGGGCGGCTTCCTTGGAGTTGGACGCTTATTTCGCGGGTAAATTAAAGGTCTTTACCGTTCCCTTCAGACCCGCGGGTACCCCCTTCCGCATGAAGGTATGGGAAGCCCTGTGCACCATCCCCTACGGCGAAACGATCACCTACAAGCAGCTCGCCGAACGTATCGGCCTACCGTCCGCCTACCGCGCTGTAGGCGGGGCCAACCATAATAACCCCATCAGTATCATCATCCCTTGCCACCGCGTAATCGGTACGGGCGGCAACCTCGTGGGGTACGGCGGCGGGTTAAACGCTAAGGAGTGGCTGCTGAAGCATGAAGGGATCATATAACACTTTCGACATCGTAATCGGCGCGATGCTCTTTATCGTCGTCGGTATCATGCCCTTGATCGTTCGCGTCGCCCTGCGTCCCATCCCGCCGGAATCCGTGGATGTCTTCGCAAGGATGCCGGGCACCGGTATTCAAAACGGCATAGCCACTTATATCAACGTCTTTTCTTACTGGAAGGGTTGGTTCTTGGGTTTACCCGCTTCGGTCATCGCTTTCTATTCCGTCAGCGAAGCCGTAACGAGCGGCATTAAGAAATTTGATTTTAAGCAATTAATAAAAAACCCCGTCGTCATCGTAAGCGGGTTTTTTTTATTATTTGTCCTTATTTCCGCCCTGTTTTCCGATTATACGTACACCTCTTGGCACGGTACAGTTGACAGGGGTGAAGGCGTTTGGATATGGCTGGCGTACTTTATCGTTTTCTTCGGCGCCATGCACTACGTACGTGAACCCAAAAACGCCAAGGTTATTTTATGGGGATTGGTTTTTTCCTCCATAATCATGGGCGCGGTCGGGCTGGGTCAATTTTTGCAACGGGATTTTTTCGCCACGAGTTTGGGTGAATGGTTGGTTGCGGGTGGGGTTGAAGGTCTGACGGATTTTAGGATACGCTTCGAAATCGCTTACGGTACGCTGTATAACCCCAATACGTTCGGCCTGTATTCGGCCATGCTGGCGCCGGTATTGTTAATAACCGCCGTCACGTACGACGGGAAGAAAATCGTCAACATCCTGTTATTCATTGCCGGGGGGTTAATGCTGGGCGGGGTCTTGGGCAGCCAATCGCTGGGCGGTTTTTTGGGTACGGCGGCGGCGGCGGGGATCATCGCAATCACCCTTTTATCCATGATTGTATACAAAACGTTCACCAAAGTGGACGCCCCGCGTAAATCATCCAATTCCAAGATAATACTCGGGTTGACGGGTTTGGCCGTACTTGCCGCAATCGTCGCAACCGTTATCTTCGTATCACCCGTCAACGAACGGTTCGCCCAATTGCGGGCTCGCGTCGATTCGCACCTCCGTGTGGAACCGAGCCCCGTATACCATTACCGGTTCGAAAACGAAACCATGACCGTATATCTCGACGATACGTTCAAATTCTCCGCCACCGTAAACAGGGATATCCAACCCGGTGCGCAATTACCGTTTGGCATAACGTCGGAATGGATCACTTTGCGGGACTCCGAAGGAAATATAATCCCGCACGATTCCCGCCAAGCGGCGGAAAACCATACGGTCTACGGCTTTTCAATACCCCGTTACCGACCGGTCGAATTCTCCCTTTATTCGGACCATTTTATCCATAACAGAATAGCGTTTGCCCATATCGACAACCGAATCGTCGGTATTTCCGCCGCCGGGATACCCATTGATTTATCACAGCCCATTCCCGCCTTCGGTTTCCATGGGCGTGAAAGCTGGGGCAATCAACGGGGATACATCTTTTCCCGTTCGTTCCCGCTCCTTCCCGGCTGTTGGTTGATCGGTAGCGGTCCCGACAGCTACGTCAATACCTTCCCCCAACACGACCTGATCGGAAAAATGCAACACATGACGGAGCCGTACCAAATCGTGGACAAAGCCCACAACCTATACTTACAAACGTGGATAACCACCGGCGGCATATCCGCTTTGGCGCTGGTTTTCCTTTTCGGCCATTACTTGTTCACCACATTCGTCGCCTTGGTACGCGTCAAATCAACCTCCCGTTTTATCAACGGCTTACGGTTGGGCTTATTGGCAAGCGTCGGCGCGTTTTGCGCGGCATCAATGGGTACGGATTCGACGATAGGGTCTACCGGGGTTTTCTTCGTACTGCTGGGGTTGGGGTATGGGGTGAACCTTATAGCAAAGGAAAATTAATTCCAATCAGAAGCGAGGAGAAAATCCCGGATATTTTTGTGTTTGATCCCTTCACGGCTCATGTCCAAATCATCAAGCGACAAAACGTACTTCGGGAAATTGTCCCGTATGGACTCGTATGCGCCGAACTCGCGTCGAACCGTTTCTTCCGACGCGAGAAGATAGGAAACTTGAACGTATAACTTTTCATTCTTTTTTTCACATACAAAGTCGATTTCTTTTGTTTTTGCTTTCCCAACGGTAATTTTATAACCCCTGCGAAGCAATTCCATGCAGACGATATTCTCGAGTATGAGATTAACGTCTTTTTTGTTACCGCCGAAAACAGCCTCGCGGATTCCGTGGTCGGCGACATAATATTTTTCATTGACTGCAAGCAGCTTTTTTCCTTGCAAATCCTGCCTGCGAACTTGATAGAACAGAAAAGCGTCCATGCAATAATTGATGTAGTTCATAATCGTTTCGGGCGCCGCCACACGGTTTTCATTCTTAAAATACTTTGAAACAGACGCTGCCGAAAAAGTCGTTCCGACGCCGCCGAATACATAAGCGATAATGCGCTCCAGCAGGTCGACGTCACGAACTTTATTACGTTTTACAATATCCTTGAGGACAACCGAATTAAATAAATCCTGCAAGTATATATGTGACGGCGTATCCTCATAACGAAGATTCCCGAGGTAAGGCATACCGCCAAGGGTCAGATATTTAATGAACACCTCCTGCTTTTGCGCTTTGGGATAAACAGAAGTGTACAGCTCCAAAAACTCACCAAAGGAAAATGGGTAGATAATGAATTCGACATACCTACCGGCAAGGTAGGTCGCAAGCTCGCCCGAAAGCAATTTGGCATTTGAACCTGTAATGTAGATGTCACAGTCAAACTCCACACGGAACGAATTGACGCATTTTTCCCATTCCAAAACCTCTTGGATTTCATCAAAAAAAAGATATGCCTTCCCTTTTATATTGGAAATCCTCTGCGTAACTTCTTTGTGCAGTGCCTCAGCGGTGCATAACCGCATATTGTTCATATCCTCAAAATTTAACTTGATAAATTGGGCGCCGGAAATCCCCTTTGCGATTAACTCATCCTGTATCAAGTCCAGCATGACGGATTTCCCGCTGCGCCGGATGCCGGTCAACACTTTAATAAGCTCGTTACCGATAAACGGACGGATACGGCTCATATATGCTTCTCTTTTTATCATAAATTAAACACTCCTTCCCAACATCATCAAAATCATTGTAATACAGATACAACCGATTTACAAGGATGTTTTGTTATTTTATTAAGTTATATCTTAATTGATTTACTTTCCTGTTGCTTATCCGTAAGCACAAACGTTCGGACATGTCAATATTAATATGCCCGAACATCCATGGTACACTCACGCCGCAGCAAACGACCGAGGCAACCGATAGCCAAGGGCGGGTTTTGCCATCCCGGGAAGGGGCCTTCGGGCACCGAAACCGGGCGCACCGCACCACGCCGGCATCCCTCGATAAACGCTGCACCCCGTTTTACCCGCACCACTGCCAAACCCGCGGAAGGGGGCAGCGTATCCGGCCAAGAGCTCAGTCGGGTATGCCACCCATGTCGCGACACCTTCCAAAGGTAAGGCAACCAAGTCCTCATGAGGCAGAACCAACACTTCGGGTTCCCGGGACCCGTTTATGACAAAATGAAATAACCAACGGTAAGCAAATCAACGCGCCGTATATAACCTAACGCGGTTAAGGTCGGGTTTTATGCGGCGTGTTATTTTCGTGCGTATTATGAAAGCGAGGTAAACAAGCATCTCGCATGATTATATTTGATTTATACGCACTTGCGTTATATAATCAGATAATAGTCAAAAATTAATTGTGGGGGAGGTCATATGGAAATAGATTGGATGACACCGAATCAAGCGGCTGAAAAATGGGGGATTTCCGGCAGGAGGGTACAAGCGCTATGTGCTAATGGTCAAATTGAAGGCGTTGCAAAATTGGGCTTAGTATGGCTTATACCTAAAAATGCTTCTAAGCCATCTGATGGTCGGAGGCGGAACGGACGCAAACCACAAAAGTAAAATAAGGGGGTATAGGTTTTGGCATACAACGACTTAACCTTTTTTACAAACGAACCTGAACGAAATTGACTGCATGGTTTATGAACTTTACGGATTGACTGAAGAAGAAATAAAATTAGTAGAGGGGGCGGTATAAAATGGAACTTCGTAATTTAGGGCTTGTTTTTATTGCTTTGTTTACGTTCGAATTTACAATAACAGCAAAGTTTTTAGATAAAATCGAAAGTTCATTAATATTGTGTATTATAAAAAAAATTATTGATATTATTTTTCTTTTTGTATTTTATTTTGGTTTTATTTTTTTAGTAACTTACCCTCGTAATGCGAATGAATATTTGTTATTTGTTTTTTTCAGTATTTTATTGTTAGTTGGGTTTTTTGTATATATAAATTATCGATATAAAAATAATAATAAAATAATTAATCGACTGTTTCATGGGTTAAGTGTAATATATGATTTTTTATGTATCATTGTTTTCTTTTCTTTAATATATTATTTTTTGTATTCATATAATAATTTATGGTTCGAAATTAATATAGAAGCAAAAATTCCACAAATAGCTTTTGAGTTTATTTATTTTTCATTTACAGTAACAATAACTTATGCAGGTAGTGAAATTTCTATAAATGGTATTGTACCTAAAATTATACAAATGCTACATATTTTTATTTTTTATTTTTATTTTGCAAATATTATAATTGAAACATTTAATAAAAAAAATGATGTTAGGTATGATGAAAAAATTGGAGGTGACAACATAAATGTCGCTACAAGAAATATTAAACGCAAAAGAAGGACATCACTTCGAGTTCAAAGAAGCCAAAAACCACTTCGGTACAAAAGAAGCGATTGAATATCTTTGTGCACTTTCCAATCACGGCGGCGGGCGGCTTGTGCTTGGCGTTTCTGATAAACGCCCACGCAAAGTTGTCGGCAGCAAGGCATTTGAACAGCCTGAATCATCTATACTATATTTTATGGATAAACTGCGTGTGCGCTGTGATTTTGAGATTTACCATGACGAAAACGGTAAGCGTATTCTTGTTTTTGAAGTTAGTTCCCGCCCTGTTGGTTTGCCCGTACAGCTTGACGGCACAGCATGGTGGCGCGATGGAGAGCGGCTTGTTCCCATGCCCGAAAGTGTGCGCCGCGCAATTTATGCTGAAGGTGGTCATGATTTTACAGCTGAAATATGTAAGGGTATTACCCTTGATGACCTTGACCCCGAAGCCATAGAGATTTTCCGAAATAAGTGGCTCGATTACAGCGGCAATAAACGTTTTGCCAAACTGTCTGTGGAACAATTATTACGTGATGCAGATGTACTTGAAGATGACGGATTGACTTATGCAGCTTTAATTCTCTTCGGCAAACGCAAGCCGCTGTTGAAACATTTACCCACCGCCGAAGTGGTGTATGAGTTCCGCACAACGGAAGCCTCCGGTCCGGCAGGAGCGCGGGAAGATATGCGTATGGGCTTCTTCAATTATTTTGACCGAATATGGGAGCTTGTGAACCGACGTAACGAAAACCAGCATTACCAAAAGCGTTTTCAAATGCTGCCCGTGCCGACATTCAATGAGGTAGTGGTACGCGAAGCACTTCTTAACGCCGTAAGCCATAGGAGTTATCAACAGCGCGGAAGCATCTTTGTACGGCAATACGCTCGTAAACTTGTTGTTGAAAGCCCGGGCGGTTTCCCGCCGGGTGTGACGGTTGATAATATCCTTGATAAACACGAAGCCCGAAATGGTCTTATTGCCGCTGTTTTTCAACGGTGTGGGCTTGTGGAGCGTTCCGGACAGGGCATGAACTTGATATACGAACAGGCTTTGCGCGAAGCAAAGCCGTTACCGCATTTTAAAGGTTCAGATGATTATTGTGTAAAACTCACTTTAGAATTGAAAGTTATTCATCCGAAAATGCTGGCTCTTATGAAGCAAATTGGCGAAGAAAAATTAGACGTTATGTCTACGGACGATTACCTTTTATTAAGTGCATTATTCCGCGAAGAAGATTTGCGAAGTATAGACCCTGCGCGATTCAACCACTTGATTGAATTGGAAATTGTTAAGTATTCGGAGCATGGCATTGGTCCTGTCAATGGAGGTGTTATGTTTAATATCGGAACTTTATCGGAACCAAGTTCCGATAAAGTTCCGATAAATGGTTCCGATAAAGAGCAAGAGATAATTGATTTTATGGCAGAGCGCGATTACGTCACTACTGCCGAACTTGCTGGGTTCTTGGGTATATCGCAGCGCAGTGTGTTGAAATTGTTTAAGAAGCTGGAAAATAAAGGCTTCAAAGCAGTTAAGTCCGGCGGTAACAAAAATGCGAAGTATAAATTGGAAAAATATAACCCCATATAGCGAATCTGAATGGAAAAAATCAAATTTGAAATCGCAAAACACATCGGTATATTGTCCGAGGATAGCAAAGGTCGGTGCAATAGTTTAATCTTGTTTGTAGAATGTCCGTGAATTGAAATGCAGACGATTACAACCCCCCCAACGCCACCCCTGCTGCCGCCTGTTCCGCATCTTTTTTACTGCGCCCTGTTCCTTCTCCCAACACCTTGCCTTGGTGGGTGACCTGCGCGGTAAAGAGCCGATCGTGGGGCGGGCCGAATTCGCCGATGATATGATAAACAGCCGTCTCGCGGCTGTTTTTTTGAAGGATTTCCTGTAAGGTTGTTTTGTTGTCACGCAGGGTAGTTGCGGCGATTGCCAACGGTTTAAATAAGCGGGAAACGAAGCCGCGCGCGGTATCCGCACCGCCGTCGATGTAAATCGCACCCAATACGGCTTCGAACGCGTCGGATAGGAGCGAATCCTTTTCACGGCCGCCGCTTTGCGCTTCGCCGTGGCCGAGGCGGATATGCTTGCCCAATTGGAGTGTCCGCGCCAATGCCGCCAATTGCGGTTCGCATACCAATGCGGCGCGCCGAGCGGTGAGCTTACCTTCGGGAAAGGTGGGGTAAAGGGTATACAGGAGTTCGCTTACGCAAAACTCCAGTACCGCGTCGCCTAAGAACTCCATCCGCTCATTACACGCGTTTGCGGGCAGGTTATTTTCATAGGCATACGATGCGTGGGTTAGGGCTTGGGTTAATAAATCCTTGTCGCGGAACGTATAACCCAATATCTTTTGGAGATTATCCAACGGCTTTTTTTACATATTCCGCCGCGTCGCCTACGGTCTTGATTTTTTCCGCATCTTCGGTGGTGAATTGCATCCCGAAGATATCTTCCAAATCGGTGATGATTTGGAAAAGGTCGAGCGAATCGGCGTTGAGGTCGTTTTTAAAAGTCGTTTCCGGGGTTATCGAATCCTTGGATACGTTCATTTGCTCGGCGATGACTTCCCTTATTTTTTCGAATTCCATGCGGTTTCCTCCGTTTCGTTAAACTCTACGCATTGCCTGATCGCATTCATAAATGCCAGCGCGTCGGACGAACCGTGCGCCTTGATAACGATGGACTTAAGGCCCAAGAACGGCGCACCGCCCACTTCGCGGTAATCGAAGCGCGTCTTTAACTTTTTAAACGCGCCCGTGGCCATCAACGCCCCTATTTTCGAAAGGGTCGCGGACATGAGCTCTTCCTTTATCATACCCATCATGGCTTTGGCGAAGCCTTCGGTAAACTTTAACAGGATATTCCCCGTAAAGCCGTCGCATATGGCTACATCGACCGTACCCGACGGGATTTCGCGCCCTTCGATGTTGCCGACGAAGTTGTAACCGGCTTCCTTCATTAACGCGTATGCCTCTTTGGCGGCGGCATTCCCTTTTTCTTCCTCTGTGCCGACGTTAATCAACCCCACACGGGGGTTTTCGATCCCCATCGTCTTTTTCATGTATTCCGCGCCCAGCTCACCGAATTGCGTCAGGTAGGAAGGCTTGCAATCCATGTTGGCCCCGCAATCCATCAGCAAAACAAAACCCCTGCGCGAATCCTTCGGGTTGGTATGCGTAGGCAAGAGGGTCCCGAGCGCGGGGCGTTCGATACCCGGGCGCCGGCCGATGATAACGGTCGCGCCCGTAAGGAGCGCACCCGTGGACCCGGCGGAAACAAAACCTTGCGCGTCACCGTTCTTTACGGCACGCAAGCCTTTAACGATGGATGATTCCTTCTTTTCGCGGATGGCTGTCGTCGGGGTTTCGCTTGGGTCGATGACCTCGGGGGCGTGCAAAATGGAAATCCCCGCGTTCTTTTCATGCTTGCGCATTTCCTCCGCGAGGATGTCCTCAGGCCCTACCATCATCAATCGCAGATACGGATACCTTTTCGCCGCACGAAAAACGCCCTCCACCGCTGCGGAGGGCCCCAGATCACCGCCCATAGTATCTACGGCGATGGTCATTACGTTCATTGTGCTTGTTTGATTACTTCGCGCCTGTTGTATGAACCGCAATCCTTGCATACGCGGTGGGGTTGCATTAACGCGCGGCATTTGCTGCATGCAACCAATGTAGGCATGGCGATCTTCCAAGTTTGCGCGCGGCGTTTGTCGCGGCGTGATTTGGAGATTTTTTGTTTTGGACCGATCATGTTCCGTTTCACTCCTTTTGTTTAAGCCACGGCATTATAAAGAAACCATTTAATTGTGTCAACGCAAACGATAAATTCGTAACGCGGACGCGGAAAGATAAAATATTTCATTCGTGTTGCGAAGCGGTAACGGTTATGGCATAATTATATGAATACATAGTTACGGTACGTTTTATGGGAGGCAACCATGCGTTTAATAACACGGGCGGATTTTGACGGCTTGGCTTGCGGATCGCTGTTGATGGAGCTGAGAATAATCGACAGCTGGCTGTTTGTGCATCCCAAGGACATGCAGGATAATAAAATCGCGGTCACGGAAAACGATATATTGGCCAACGTCCCTTATGCCCCGGGCTGCGGTATGTGGTTTGACCACCACGCCAGCGAACGCGAACGCATGGGGCCGGACGTGGTCGTTGAAGGCGCGAGTTACCAAGCCCCCAGCGCGGCACGTATCATCTACGATTACTACAGCGGGCCGGAACGTATACCCTACATGAACGATATGGTCCAAGCGGTTGATAAAGTGGATTCCGGCCAGTTGACGGTTGATGAAATCGTTAACCCCAAGGGTTGGGTGTTGTTGGGCTTTATTATGGATCCGCGTACGGGTTTGGGTCGGTACAGGGGTTTTTCAAAACCCAACTTCGCCGTCATGGAAGATTTGATGGACGCTTGCCGCGACTTTACGATTGACCAATTACTCATGCTGCCCGATGTGGCGGAACGGATCGAATATTACAACAAACAAAACATGAAATTCCGTGAAATGCTTTTGCAATATTCTACCACCGACGGGGATGCCATCATTACCGACCTGCGCGGATTGTCCACGATACAGACGGGTAACCGCTTCCTTTTATACAGCCTTTTCCCCGCGCAAAACATCTCATTGTGGCTGGTGGACGGTTTGGGCGCGGTCAACACGGTTATCGCGGTCGGCCACAGCGTGCTTAACCGTACGTCCAAGGTTGACGTCGGGCACGTTATGCTTAAATACGGCGGGGGCGGCCACTTCCAAGTAGGTACGTGCCAAGTACCCCACCAAGATACCGACAAGGTATTGGAAGAAATCATGGAAGAAATACGAACCGCCGGAAAATAAAAATGTATGAACACATAAATGCTTATTTGAATAAGGATATCTACCCCTTTCATATGCCGGGGCATAAACGGAATACCTTCTTCCTGCCCCCCGACCCGATATCACTTGACCTGACCGAAATACCCGGGATGGACGTATTGCACGAGCCTACGGGTTTGCTACGCGATATGCAGGCAGACCTCGCGGCTTTTTTTAATGCGGATGAAAGTTTTCTTTTGGTAAACGGTTCGACCGCGGGGATCGTCGCGGCGATTTGCGCGGCATCCGCCGACGGCGGCACATTGTTCGCGGCGCGCAACGGCCATGCAAGCATGTACAACGGTTTGGTATTGGCGGGGACAACGCCCCGATACTTTTACCCAAGGATACGTACAGATGGCCTCATCGGAGGCGTCGATCCCCATATCCTTGATGACATGCCCCGTGATGTGTCGGCGGTATTTGTCGTCAGCCCCACCTACGAAGGGTTCACTTCCGACATCGAAGCGATCGCCAAGCGCGTACACAAAAAAAACGCCATCCTCATCATCGACGAAGCCCACGGTGCGCATTTCCCCTTCCATAAATCGTTTCCGCGTTCCGCGTTAAACCAAGGCGCGGACATCGTGATCAATTCACTACATAAAACGCTGCCGACTTTAGGCCAAACCGCTGTCCTGCACGTACGGGGCAACCGCGTTGACCGCGCGCGCCTGCGTTTTTATTTAAATGCCGTGCAAACCACCAGCCCCTCGTATATACTGATGGGTGCGACGGATTACACGTTAAAATTGTTGTGGCAAACGCCAAAGCTGTTCGACGACTACGTTAAGCGATTGAATGCTTTGCGTGAAAACTTGGGTGAACAAACGCCATCCCGAACCGAAAGAAAATTAATTAACCTCTTGCCTTGCGCGCATGGCGATGACCCAAGTAAGCTGCTGTTTGAAGTTTCCGACCCCAACCTTACCCAACGGATAAACGAAACCTTTGCCGACGAATATAAAATCCAACTCGAAATGGCATGGGGCAGCCACATCCTCGCCATGACATCCGTAGCCGATACGGATGAAGGATTTTCCCGCTTATTACATGCCGTGCGCGAAATCAACGGACGGGCAAACGGGGACTGCCGCCATCATCGCACGCCTCTTGCGCGATCAAGCGTACCCGCGGCGACGGAGGCCCTCCCCCCGATCCCGAAATTACCCGAAATCGTATTCCCCCCTCGCACGGCATTACAACAACCCGCGGAAACCATTCCCCTACCCGAAGCCGCGGGCTGTATTTCCGCCGAACTTATCGCCCCCTGCCCGCCGGGGATCGCCCTCGTCGCCCCGGGCGAACGTATACCCGCGGGGTTGCCGTTACAAAGGAACCGTATCCGCGTAATCATCGAAAAATAATAAGGAGTGTTACATATGAAACTTCTCATCACCCTTGTAAAATCCGCCCGTAAGTATTGGGTGTATCTGGTCGTTACGCTGTTGGGCATCGTGGGGGGTACCGCCGCCCAGCTGTACGCGCCGCTGGTGGTGCGCAGGCTTACGGGTATGGCCATCAACGCCGATCCCGAGCTGGCCGATTTGGCTTTACCGCTGGGTTTGTTATTGGCGGTGGTATATTTGGCGCAGGGTGGGTTTTCATATGTGCGTTCGTATTTCTCCCATTATGCGGCTTGGAAGTTCGTCGCCGAATTGCGTGCCCGCGTGTATGACCGCTTGCAGCATCTTTCCATGCGGTATTACCACGACAAACAAACCGGGCAGATCATGTCACGCATCGTCAACGACACCAACCACGTTGAGGTGCTTATCGCCCACGCCGTACCCGACATCATCGTAAACATCGTTATCCTGCTGGGCGTCGCGGCGATTTTGTTTATTATCAACCCGGTGCTCGCGGCGTTGAGTTTGATCACCATGCCTTTACTGGTCGTCCTTTCGATTATATTCGCTAAGAAAATCCTCCCCATTTTCCGTAAGGCGCAGCAGCTCTTGGGCGACCTTAACGCCAACCTACAGGACAATATCTCCGGCATGAAGGAAATACAAGTGTTTAACCAGCACACACGCGAGCTCGATAAAATCGAAACCAGCGCCAAGGGCCACGCCAACGCCATCCTGCGCGCGGTACAATTGAGCGCGGCGTACGGCAGCACGGTGCAGTATTTTTCCCATATCGGCAACGTGATCGTGATCGCGTATGGCGGTTACATGGCTTGGCAGGGGCGTATGCCCGTGGAGGATATCGTGGCCTTTTTGCTGTACCTCGGTATGTTCTTCGGTCCGGTGACGGCACTCGCGCGTACCAACGAGGATTTGCAAACCGCCATCGCCGGCGCGGAACGTGTGTTTGAGATATTGGACGCCGAAATCGACGTGAAGGAAAAGGAAACCCCCCACGAGCTTAAAAACGTGCGGGGGCATATCGTATTCAACAACGTTTCGTTCCATTACATTGAGGAACAGGATGTCCTTATCGACATAAACGTGGAAATTAAACCCGGTGAACGTGTGGCGCTGGTCGGCCCTACGGGCGTGGGTAAGACGACGTTCGTTAACCTCCTTAACCGCTTTTACGATCCCGTTGAGGGTTCGATCACTTTGGACGGATACGACCTGCGCGACGTTTCGCTAAAGAGCTTGCGCCACAACATGTCGAACGTGATCCAAGACGTTTTCCTTTTTAACGACACGTTGGAGGAGAACATCGGCTACGGCGCACCGGGTGCGGACGAAAGGGAAATCATCGACGCGTCCCGCTTGGCCCGTGCGGATGATTTTATTTCCCAATTAAAAGAAGGCTATGCTACAATGGTGGGTGAACGCGGGATGCGCCTTTCCGGCGGGCAAAAGCAACGCGTTTCGATTGCGCGCGCGGTCCTGCGTGACCGCCCGATTCTCATCCTTGACGAAGCTACTGCCGCCGTGGACGTGGAAACCGAAAAGAAGATCCGCGATGCGATGGACGAAGTGATGGAAAACCGCACGACGGTCATCATCGCGCATCGGCTGTCCACGATAAAAAAAGCAGACAAGATCATCGTGCTTAACGAAGGCCGCATCGAGGACATCGGCACGCACGAGGAGTTGTTAAGCCGCGGCGGCTTGTACGCGCACATGACGGAGATTAACCTGTACGCGTGATTTTCATCCCCACAGGAGGCATTCCATGGCTTTTTTATCCCAAATCCCCCTGACGTCAACCGATCTTTTAAACGCCGCGCTTATGGCGTTGGCCATACTCCTTGCCGTACGTTTGCTGGGTCGGGTTTTCCGTATAATGCTGGCGCGTACAAGGCATATCCGATTCGACCCCGCCCGCGCGGAGGAAGTCCGTAAAAGATGCACCCGCCTTTTCCCCATAGAGTACTTGCAATTTAACGGCGCGACCTTCGAACGCGGCACGATCCTGCGCATCATCACGGACAAACAAGCCGCCATCGAGGGAGAATTCCTTGGGGCGAACCGCAACGATATCATGTGCTTGGTAACGGACGGGAGCGTAATCGCGCAGGAAATGCATTGCATCGAAACGATACAGGTAATCAGAAAAGTAGCGGGGAGAAACGCGGCGTGAGGGATTACACGCGGGAAACCGCCGATCGGGTGGCTTTTATCCGACGGCTCGTCGCCGATACAAAGGTAAACGGCATCGTGTTCGCCGATTCGGGCGGCAAGGACGCGGCTTTGGTAGGGATATTGTGCAAAATGGCCTGCGACAATACGCTGGGGCTTATCCTTCCTTGCGGGGTAAAGCGCAATTACGCCGATGACCGTGAAGATGCTTTATTACTGGGCAAACAATACGGCATCCCCCATCGCGTCATCGACTTGCAACCCGTACGTGACGCGATGGTGCGGGGCTTGGATATAGAGATATCCGATTTCTCCTATATCAATATCGCTCCCCGCTTACGTATGACGGCCCTGTACGCCGTAGCCAACTCGGAAAGCCGCCTCGTCGCGGGCACGGGTAACCGCAGCGAGCGTTATATGGGTTACTTTACGAAATGGGGCGACGGCGCGTACGATTTTAACCCCATCGCCGACCTGACCGCTACCGAGGTCCTTGATTTCCTCAGACATTTACAGGCACCCCAATCCATTATAAACAAAGCCCCCTCCGCGGGATTGTTTGAAGGGCAAACCGATGAAAACGAAATGGGGGTTACGTACCGTTCTTTGGATACGTACCTTACCACGGGCCATACGGATGAAAACGATAAGGCCGTCATCGAACGTTACCACGCCGCCGGCGCGCATAAGCGCACGCCGCCCGTCCTGTACGGTGATCCGCGGTGAAATTGTCCGCCACCGCGAAGGTCCTGATCGCCCTCGTCATTTTCATAACGGCGGGGGTATTGCATATCGCGTTTAACGTGACCGGTATATTGGGGCGCGGCGGGGAAATGCGCTGGATTAACACCGGACGCGGTATTTCGTACGCGATGGATGCGGCACCGACGTTCCACGGGCATGAAGGCCCGTTTTTTTATATCGCGACGCGTGACGGCGTACGTTATATCGCGTCCGCCACGGGGGAAAGCCGCTTACATTACACGCTTAACCTGAGGCGGCCCATCATGCGCGGGCGCGGGGAGTTCGCCGCCGTTACAGAAGGGGAGCGCGGGCGGGCAATATACCTGTTCGACCCGAGCGGCCGTATCATGACCGAAACATTCGACCATCCCATCCATACCTTTTCGGTTAACGACAATGGCTTCCTGTCGGTAATCCTGCAATTGGGCGACGGTTATTCGGTAAACGTATTCCATCGCAACAGTACGGTTAGACCCATGTACAGCAACACCTTCTATGAATCAAACCACCCCAATATCATCCCCATGATGGCGGAGGTATCCGACGATGGCCGTTTCATTGCCATAGCGCTGCTCGATTATAACAACCACTTGCGATCCAAAATCCAAATGAGTTATACCTCCGTCACCGATGCATGGGGTACGGACGGTATATTCTTCCAGGATTCTTTCGAGGATCAATTGATATTACTTATACGGAAAACAACGGACAACCGCTTGGTGGTCATCACCGACGCGCAGATTGTCATCTATACGCGCAACGACAGAACCATGGCAAAAACCGCGGAGATTCCCCTGTACAACCGGATCGACCAAATCGCCTTCGATAAGGAAGGCCGCTTCGCCGTCGCGTTGGGCGGTGTGGAACCCGCGTTCCTAAACAGGGCCGAAGCCGAGGAACCGAATACGGTGCATATCTTCGACGCTTCCGGGAGGCAAACGGGGGCCTACCATGCGGAGCGGCGCGTCACGCATCTTTCCATGGGGCACGGTATGGTTATCGTGGGTTCGAACCGCAATTTCCACGCGGTTAACTTGCAAGGCACCCGTGAATGGGAATTTATCGCCCTTCAGGATACGCAAGCGTTCCTATTCTTGGAAAACGCAGAAACCGTTTTGATCGCCGGGGCGAACCGCGCGGACGTTTGGCACCGTCGGCGCAACCGCGACGGTGAAGCCGGCGACTTCTTCGGTATACAAGGGCAATGACCGAGGCGCGTTTCATATCGCGGCATGAGGAACGTTGGAAGACGCTGGAAGCCGTCAACGCCCGTTTGTTGTGCGGCGGCATCGGTAAGTTATCTGCGACCGAGGTGCGCGAGTTCGCGCGGCTTTATCGCTTGGCGAGCTACCACATGGCTTATGCGACGACACACTTCCCGCAGGGACAAACACGGGCGTATTTGAATCGCTTGGTGGGTGTTTCGCACAATTATTTCCACGTACGGGAAACGGGCGCGATTTCGGATATACGGCGCTACATAACACGCGGCTTCCCGCGGGCGGTGCGCGAAACATGGCGATACAGCGGCTTGGCGACGGTTTTATTTTTCGCGGGCCTTTTTTTTGCGGCCTTTTACGGCGAGATGTGGCCGACACCCTTCGGTGACCCCGAGGCAACCGTAGCCAACCTCGGCCCGCCCGAACATTGGGACGGTACGTTCATGAGCGCGTTTTTCGTCACGAACAATACGACCGTGGCGATCAACGCGTTCGTTTGGGGCATTACTGCGGGGATCGGCACCCTATATGTATTGATTTACAACGGCTTGATCGTCGGTGCGCTGTTCGGCCTCTTCCATCGGGCGGGCGCGGATATGATGATGGCGTATTCGTTGGTGCTGCCGCACGGTGTGGTGGAGCTTGCCGCGATTTTCCTGAGCGGCGGCGCGGGATTGATGATCGCAAAGGGGATGCTGCTGCCCGGTACGCTCAGCCGCAAGCATTCGTTGGTATTGCATACGAGGAAAGCGGTGGCGCTGATACCGGGGATCGCGCTTTTATTGATCGCCGCTGCTTTGATCGAGGGTTTCTTCACCCCATTGGGCGGCGTTTCGCCGGGATATAAATTGCTGTTTGCGGGGTTGACCGGGGTGGGGCTGGCGGTCTGGTTTTGGAAACGCAGTGATTAAAACCGCGCCGAATACCCGCGAAGCGGAATTATATACCCAAGGTATTTGGCCGTTCGCGGGTGTGGATGAAGCCGGGCGCGGACCGCTCGCAGGGCCTGTCGTGGCGTGCGCCGTCGTACTCCCGCCGGGATGTATCATCGAAGGGGTGTACGATTCAAAGAAAATAAACCCCGCACGGCGCACGGAGTTGGCCGCTGTAATTAAATCCTCTGCGTTGGCGTACGGATTCGGTTTGGTTGAACCGCAAGAGATCGACCGCATCAATATCCTGCAAGCCGCCATGAAAGCCATGGAGGAAGCGGTGATCGCCGCGCAGTCCTTCCTCGGCGAACCTTTGCGGTATATACTCGTGGACGGGAATCGGTCGCCCCGTTTACCCTGCCCGACGGAAAGCATCGTAAAAGGCGACAGCCATTGCCATCTTATCGCCGCCGCAAGTATACTCGCCAAGGAAACGCGGGATACTATCATGCGGGATTTGCACCTTTTATACCCGCAATACGGCTTTGCCGAGCATAAGGGTTATCCTACGGCGGCGCATTTTCGGGCATTGGCGGAATATGGGCCGTGTCCCGCGCATCGGATAACGTTTAAGGGGGTTGGGAACAAAGATGCGGAGCTTCCTTGAATTGCAACCGGGCGAATCATTCCGCGCTAAGATAACCGACATCCGCCAAGGGAGCGTTACGATACGCTTCGACGACGGTACGGAATATACCGCCCGTTCCATGATCCTGCCCGACGCGCGCATCGGCGAGGAAAGCGGCTTTTTGGTGCGCGAAAACGATAACGAAGGCCGCATCGTATTGGAAATGGTTAAACTCGCGCCGCAAATCAAGCAGGATAACATGCTGCGCGAAGCCCTGCACCACGCGGGGTTAACCCATTCACCCGAAAACTTCGCGTTCGGGCGCGCCATACTGACCGCAGGCATCCCCGTGGAAGCGGCTACCTTACAAAACCTCGCGCTGCATCGCCTCATGTACGACCCGCTCGCGCTCCTCACCGCTTCCCCGCAAGAGATCAATGAAATCCTTGCCGCCCTTTCACGTTCGTCCAATCGACGGATATATTACCGAGTCCTGCCCACGACGGAAATCCACGTATTTAAGGACGCCGCGGAAACCGTCGTCGTGGTCACCCGCAATACCGTATCCCTCGGGCGCATTGAGGTAACGGTAAGGCAAGCGATCGGGCATCCCATCAAGGTTTCCGTTTTATGTGACCGTCCGCAAACCTTGGATTTGTTTGCGTCCCTTCCCTTGCTGAAAAGGAGTACGAACATAAAAAGTGAAAAGAACGCGTTTATTTCCGAACCCTTTACCCTGCTCTCTCCGCCGCCCATCACCAATGCCGCGCCCCAACGGTTTAACCTCGATATACGCGTATAACGTTTACGGGAAAGGAAAACAACATGAAAGATTTGCAACCCCACCTGCATAACCTCCGTGCAAAGGCCGTAGCCGTAAAATACAACCCCGAGGATGTCGCGCCGAAGATCGTGGCCAAGGGTGCGGGGCTCGTAGCCGAACGTATCATGGAAAACGCAAGGATGGCCGACGTCCCCGTTCACAAGGACGCCGCGCTGGCCGAAGAGCTAACCCGAATCGACTTGGGTGCGAACATCCCGCCGGAATTATACGAAGTGGTGGCGCAAGTACTCATCTTCATCAGTGACTTGGATAAAAAGGAAACCTTAAGATCCCATGCCGCCCAATAAACATGCCGTCGGGATGGACGGGCAAAATGCAGCCGAGGTTTTTTTGTGCGAAAGGGGTTACCGCATCCTCGAGCGCAACTACCGTATCAAAACGGGCGAAATCGATTTGATCGCCCGTGACGGCACGTACACCGTTTTTATCGAGGTAAAGTCCCGTAACGGCTTACGCTACGGCCACCCGCGTGAAGCGGTCAACGCCCTTAAGCAATCCCGTATAATACGGACGGCGCAGCATTACATAATGCGAAAAAACCTAACCGACCGCGACGTGCGCTTTGACGTGATTGAAGTTTTGAACACCCAAGGCTCCGTACATATCGAACATATCGTAAACGCTTTTTAGTTCTGACCGTTCGCGCCGTTTACGCTTGACACATAGTGTCCTGTATGTAAAAATAGCCTCCCATCGAACATACAGTCAGTCAAGGAGGTACGCGAACATATGTTTATAAACATCGAGGTAGAGCGCATACGGCGTTACATGAGCAAAGCCGAATTAGCGAGGGAGCTTTCCATCCTTCCCGGTGAGCTTAACGATTGGATCAACCGCCGACGGGCCATCCCCGCGGAAGGTTTACGTGCGTTGTCACGCCTTTTCGGCGGGTGCAGCATCGATTATCTGCTTAAGGAAAAACGGTGAAGCCTATAAAAAGGGGCCTTTGTAGTATCCGCGTGTATCGTTTATACTGTATTTATACAAATTTGTTTTGGGGGATATATGGAAAAATTATTCTTCGACGGCGGAATGGGGACGCTGTTGCACAAGCAGGGGCTGACGGGTGACCCCGTACGGTTAAACCTGACCCATGGGGAATCCGTCGTTGATATACACCGCCAATATATTCACGCGGGCGCGGATATCATCACGGCCAATACTTTCGGCGCATATACGCATAAATACCCCGACGCGGAGGAATTGATCGCGTCGGCGCTACGCCACGCGCGCGAGGCGACAGCAAACGAAACCCGTACGGTAAGGATCGCGCTGGACATATGCCCGCTGGGGCAAATGCTCGAACCCTACGGCGATATGACCTGCGATGAGGCTTACGCCCTTTTCCTCGAAGCGGCGCAAACGGGTGCGGCAAACGGCGCGGATATGGTTCTTGTCGAAACATTTTATTGCATACACGAACTGGAAGCAGCCGTACACGCCGCCAAGGCTGTAAACCTGCCTGTTTTCGCCACCATGACCTTCAACGAAAAAGGGCGCACCGCCATGGGTGCGTCCGTCGGGGATATGGTCGCGTTGCTGGAGGGGCTCGGCGTAAACGCACTGGGCATGAACTGCGGCTTCGGCCCGGATATATATAAGGGATTGCTCCCCGATTTGGTGAAGGCAACGCGCTTGCCCATTCTAATCCAACCCAATGCGGGTTTGCCGGTAATAATCGACGGTCAAACTCACTATAACGTTACGCCCGCCGACTTCGCGCGAACGATGACCGAAATCGCCGCGATGGGTTGCACCCACCTTGGCGGCTGCTGCGGTACCACACCCGAACATATCGAAGCGATGGTCGCCGCGTGCAAAGTGACGGGTAGATGATTTCCGTTTTCGGGCTTGCGTCCTTTTTCGTTTTCGTGTTGTGCTGCACGGGTTTGGTTTTGCATTATCATATAATGAAAAAACGCGCCCGTTTGGATAACGCGCTGCACGAAATGGAGACAGCGGAAGAACCCGTAACGGATGAATTCGAGGCCGCCCTTGCGGATTATAACGCTTGCGTTTCCCGCTTCCCCTTCAACGCGGTCGCGAAGGTACTAAACCTTCCCCATGAACAAAACGAATAAACAGGGAGGCAACGCGCACCTTTTCGTCCTAATCGCCACATTGCTTATCTTCCTGCTGGTGACCATCGCGTTGACCGTAAGCGCTTCGAGCCGCCGCTTAACCGCCTATTATTCTGACCACGCAAACCTGTACGACTTGGCAATCGCCGGGAACGAACAGGTTTTTTTATTTATGTCGGAAATATTGGAGGCGCATGATACAACCGACACGGCATCCGACGAAGTGATGGCATTACTCGCCGCCGCAGTAACCAACGCGTACCCCCGTGAATGGGAATTAACCGTAACGATTACACCGGACGATAAGCCTGCCTTGGCGGATACCTTCCGCGCGACGACTTCCGTCACCACGATGGCAGATCGATTCCGTACGGAAACGCAGGTGAACCGTTATCCGTCGGGCACACCCGCAACGGTAGTCGCGTATATTTTGCTTGACGGTCCAACGCTTAAAATGGTACATTCTAAACGAGTTGTCAATTAATTCCTATGAAAGGGGAATGCCCGTGACCCTTGCCCCCGATTATTACTTCGATTCCGTTTTGGACATCCCATATGAAACCCTTTGGAAACAAAAAATACGCGGCCTTATCTACGATTTGGACAATACGCTGGCCCATTTCGATAAGCCGCAAACCCCTGCGAAGATTACCGCCATGCTCAGGCGATTGCAAAAAATGGGCTTTCGGATTTGCCTTTTAACGAATAATACCCGTACGCGGCTTAAACAATTTGACCATTTGGGACTGGACGGCATCGCCAATGCCATCAAACCCTTTACCCACGGGGTACGCGCCGCCATGGAAAAAATGGGTACGCAACCGGCGCATACGGTGATTATCGGCGACCAGCTCTTTTCGGACGTTTGGGCGGGTAAGAACGCGAAGATCATGACCGTTTTGGTCAAGCCCCTCACCGAAAAGGATTTTTTTATCGTACGCTTAAAGCGCGTGATCGAGCGATGGTACCTTCGCCGCGTTTTGAAGAAAAACCCGCGATAAAACCGCACGGCGGCGTAACGCTGTTGGAACTGGCCGTCGTTATGGCCATTATCGCGATACTGTCCGCGGGGCTCCTTGCGGGTTTTGCGCAAATAAACCGACGCACGCTAAACAACGCTTCATTGCAATTACAAGCAGATTTACGCTACGCGCAACGCAGGGCCATCATTGAAGGGCGGCAGTTCGGCATCGTGTTTGAACCTCCCAACAACCGTTACCGTATTGTCTCCTCCCGGCCGGAACGCACGGTGCGAACGGTACAGTTGGCGAACGGGGTCACAATAACAGATGTTTCCGCCCAGCGTGTGATGTTCCACCCGCACGGGACGCCGACCGCCGGGTTCCGCGTGATTTTAAGGCAAGGCACTGATACGCAAAGGATAACCGTCACGGTAAGCGGCGGGCGCATCCACGTGTTTGATATAAACCTGCACGAATATGAATAGGGGTGCAAAATGGATTTATTTGTTAAGAATTACATGGAAGACATGGTTTTGGCAAAAATGCCGCAAGTCATGGCCCAAATGGGCGTATGCCATTGCGAAAAATGCAAGCTGGACATCTTCGCTTTCGTATTAAACAAGATGCCGCCGAAATACGTGGTGACGCAAAAGGGAACCGTGTACGCGAAGCTGGCGTTGCTGCAGTCGCAGTTTGACGTGGATATCATCACCCAAATCACCCACGCGGCGGAAATGGTGATGGCAAGGCCGCGGCACGGCGAAAGCGAATAAAAAACGAATTCCGGGAGGAACATATGATTTCAGCAGGTGAGTTTAGGAACGGGATCACGATCGAATTCGAGGGCGGGTTATTTACGATCATCGATTTCCAACATGTTAAACCGGGAAAAGGCGCGGCCTTCGTGCGTTCCACGTTAAAGAATATGGAAAGCGGCGCGGTGCTTGAAAAAACCTTTCGTCCCACCGAAAAGATGAGCCGCGCGCACATCGACCGCCGCGATTTGCAATACCTGTATTCCGACGGTCAGATGTTCCACTTCATGGACGTGGAATCGTATGAGCAATCGGAGATGAACGCTGCGCAAATCGGGAACAATTTGCAATTCGTCAAGGAAAACGACATGATTAAGGTGTTGGTGCATAACGGCCGTGTATTCGGCATCGAGCCGCCGATGTTCGCTGAGCTCGCCATCACCGACACCGAACCCGGCTTCCGCGGCGATACCGCGCAAGGCGCGACCAAACCCGCCACCGTCGAAACGGGCGCGGTCGTAAAGGTCCCCCTTTTCGTAAACACCGGCGACGTGATTAAAATCGATACGCGCACGGGCGAATACTTGGGTCGCGTATAACCGATTTAAAATAAAATTTGCCAGCATATAAAACTTCCCCAGGTTCATACTATCCTTGTGACATAAAACCGTCACAAGTTTATAAGAGGGGAGGAAGTTAACGTGTCATCAAAAAAACATGCCGTTCCCGAAGCGAAAGCCGCCATGGACCAATTCAAGTTTGAAGTGGCGAGCGAAATCGGTGTACCCTTGTCCAAGGGCTACAACGGTGACTTGACATCCAGCCAAAACGGTTCCGTAGGGGGCCGTATGGTTCAGAAGATGATCCAAGCCCAACAATCGAAAATGGCGGGAAAGTAATTAAGCCTAAACGGATAAAAGATATGTAAGGAAGAAGCCGCTTCGTACGGAGGCGGCTTTTTTATGCGACTGCCCCAAGCCCCTTATCGCATACATATAGATAAACGCGATCGGTATGAGGGTAATCCATGAAACGTAAAAGGAAACGCATCCCCTTCGGCAGACGCCTGCATATATGGCGTAACAACCTCCGTACGAACCGTACGAAACACCCCCGGCACCCCGCCAAAGCCCGCCGTATACCGCGCAGGTATCTTTTCCTCGCGATGGTCCTTTTCCTTGTCGCCGCGTTTGCGTACAGCTATTACCGATTTGACCGCAAGATATTGCCGATTGTACTCAACGCGGCGGAGCTGAAGCTGCAAACCGACATCAATAACGTCATCAACGAAGTGATACACGAAATCATCCGCGAAAACCGTATCAGCGCGTCCGATTTCTATACCCGGAGCGAAAATGCGGTTACGGGCAACCCCGTACTCAGCGTCAACACGGTATTGGTTAACAATCTATGCAACGAAGCCGCCAAACGTATTTCCGACAGGCTCAGCAATCTGGACCCGGAGGTCGTATCCGTACCGCTGGGTATGGCATTCGGGTTGGATACCCTTTCGCAGGTAGGGCCGCCGTTCACCTTCCGTATGGCTCCCATCGGCAACGCACTCGTCCATTACGATTCGTCGTTCGTTTCCGTCGGCATCAATCAAGTGCATTTTTCCGTGTGGCTTAACGTGGAAGCCGTGGTCCGTATTATCAATCCCGTGCATTCCTTTGAAGTGGAGTTGGCCCGCCATGTGTCCTTGGTGGATACGGTTATCAGCGGCGAAGTGCCCGATACGTACCTCAATCTGGACCTCCCGAGGTAATGGAAACTCGATATGTACACGCACCAATCGGCCCTCCCCCGCATATGATGCAGGTGCATCAAGCGGCTGTGCCGCCCGTTTTGCGGACCGCACGGCCGTGCGACCCGGGAGGTGACACGATGTTTTTCGGGCTATTTTACTTGCTGGAGGGATTTTTCCTCACGGGATACTTGGCAGGGGGCAATTCCTTCCCAACGCCCCTGAGTGCCGAAGAGGAACGCGTTTTCCTGCACAAATACGCGAGCGGCTGCGAAGACGCCAAAAATATACTCATCGAACGCAACCTCCGACTAGTGGCCCACATGGCCAAACGCTACGGCAACCACGCCAAGGAAAGCGAGGATTTGATTTCGGTCGGCACGATCGGCTTAATCAAAGCAATCGCATCCTTTAAGGCCGACAAAGGGACGAGGCTCGCGACGTACGCCGCCAAGTGCATTGATAATGAAATCCTAATGCACATACGCGCCTCCAAGAAATATGCGGGGGATATTTATCTGCAGGATATTGTAGGCGTGGACCGTGAGGGCAATGAGGTACGTATAGAGGATAAATTAGCGGACGACAAGGATACCATCGATAATCAAGTGGGTATGAGGATTCAAATCAAGCATATGTACGAAGCCCTGCTTAAGGTACTGCACGGCCGCGAAAAAATCGTGATCGAAATGCGTTACGGTTTGGCCGGGCGCGAGGAAATGACTCAACGGGAGATATCGTCGTTGCTTAATATCAGCAGGAGTTATGTAAAGGGACTGCGTTAATGTAAATAAATGCCGTGCTGCATTTACATAAATTATTCGGTGTTATATTCTGCATTTATCAAATAATATTCGCGTATAGTATCTGCGTTTTCCTTGACGAAGACGCTTTTTTCTTATATGGTAAGCGTTACGATGGAAAAATGAGGTATGTAATATGCTTAAACGAAAAATTTATGATGACTTATTACGGTGGAAAAATCGTGAAGATAAATTGTGCTTGCTGGTAAAGGGCGCAAGGCAGGTGGGCAAGACCTTTATTATTGAATTGTTTGCCCGCGAGAATTACAAATACCGCACGATAATTAATTTCGTCAGGAACCCTGCTTATAAAGCCATCTTTGAAGGCGACTTGGATGCAGAAACGCTGATTAAGCAAATTTCCCTGCGCGTCCCTGATGCCGAGCTTGTTCCCGGCGAAACATTGATTTTCCTTGACGAGATTCAAGATTGTGCAAAAGCCCGCGCCGCGCTTAAATTTTTAACGCAGGATGGCCGGTTTGACGTAATCGCCTCCGGCAGTATGTTGGGCATCAACTACAAAGATGTTCCGTCATACCCCGTCGGTTATGTGGAATACTTGGATATGCATTCTCTCGACTTAGAGGAATTTTTATGGGCGAATGGCGTATCGCCCGCATCGGTTGCGGACATAAAGGGATATTATGACATAAAAAAGCCCGTGCCTATTGCTATGCACGAACGCATGATGGAACTGTTTAAGGAATACATCGTTGTCGGCGGTATGCCCCGCGCAGTTAGCGAATTTGTTACCACACATAATTTCGCTAACGTGCTGAAAATACAAAAAGGCATTATCGATGATTATACCGATGACATAGCCCGATATGCCGAGGGCGCGGAAAAGGCAAAAGCGCGGGCGTGTTTTCTTTCCATTCCCAAACACTTGGCGAAGGATTACAAAAAATTTCAATATAGTATAGTAGAGCGTGGCGGCACGGCGCGTAAATTTGGCGGCAGTCTCATGTGGTTACTTGACGCCGGTATAATTAACTTTTGTTATAATCTGTCCATACCCGAATTACCCCTTGAAGGTAATGCTAAAAGTGATGCTTTTAAGGTATATATGCGCGATACGGGGTTATTAACGGCGATGCTGGAGGACGGTTCGCAAGCGGATATAATTGACGGCAATCTTGGTATATACAAAGGTGCGATTTACGAAAATATCATCGCAGACATCTTTAATAAATCGGGGAAAAAGCTGTATTACTTCGAACAAAACGGCAAGTGGGAAATCGATTTCTTTATCCGTAAGAACAAGACCGCGACTGCCATTGAAGTCAAATCAGCAGACAACACCAAATCAAAGTCTATGGATGCTGTTATGGCCACATACGATGTTAAACACGGCATCAAACTGTCAACGAAAAATGTAGGCGGTACAAATAAATTCGATAGTTTACCGTTATATATGGCTATGTTTTTATAGGTTAACGGGGGTAAACCGTTATGATTCAAATTAGAAAAGTCAACAATGCAAACGAAAAATCCGACATTTGCAATTCAATTTTGCGGGCATTGCCGGATTGGTTTGGTATTGAAGCGAGCATAGCGGATTATGTGCAGCAAGTTAAAACGTTGCCATTCATTGCCGCATATGACGATGATGCCGCAATCGGATTTGCGGCGTTGAAACCGCACACGAAGTATGCTTCGGAAATATGTGTGATGGGTATTTTAAGCGAACACCATCGCCGCGGTATTGGGAGGCAGCTTGTAACCGCATGTGAACAGTTTTGCCGTGAAAACGAAATCGAATTCCTTACCGTTAAAACATTGGCGGATTCACGGGAGAGTAAAAACTACGAAAAAACACGGCTCTTTTACATGGCGCAGGGGTTTAAACCCATAGAGGTCTTTCCCACTATTTGGGATGAAGAAAACCCGTGTTTGCTGATGATTAAAGCGGTGGCGAAATAATGTGGAATTAAAACCCATTTTACATTGTTGGAAGTACACCAAAAATTAACCGTTAGGTTAAAAAGTAAACGGAGGGTTATACATGGATTTTAAACGCGTAACGGGTTTTATGGAATCGTTAAAGGACATCGGCGTTGCGGGGGCTGACTTGGGTGTGTATCTAAAGGGGTGCGAGGTGTACCGCCATCAGGTTGGCTACGCCGATATCGAAGCGCAAACACCCATTACGCAAAACACGTTGTTTGCCATATGGTCAATGACAAAAGTGGTGACATGCGTCGCGGCATTGCGATTGTTGGAAGAAGGCCGTTTTCTACTGACAGACCCGATTGGCGATTATATGCCGGAGTTCCGTGAAATGGTGTATAAAAACGAAGCGGGCGAGGTGGTACCTTGTAAGCGGCCCATCCGCGTGGTGGATTTATTCACCATGTCCACGGGGGTCTCTTATGAAACCGATGTGGAGTGGCCTGATGTTGTTTCTGATTTGGCTTCATTCGCCGCCGCCATATCAAAGGTAACACTTCACTTCGAGCCGGGTACACGCTGGTTGTACGGGTTCAGCCACGATATACTGGGCGCGTTGATTGAACGTTTGACCGGTAAAAAAGCAAGTGAATATTTCCACGATAAAATTTTCGCGCCGCTGGGTATGGATGAAACCTTCTTCCACCAATACATTTCCGCCGAAAATGCCGCACGGCTTGCCAACGTGTATAAATACGACGCCGAAACCCGTACCCATACCAAGGACAATCACGCAAATTGGGACTTCGAGAATTGCGGCGGCGGGCTGGTGTCAAGCGTGGCTGATTACGCGAAGTTTACCAACGCGCTGTGCAACCGCGGGACGGCAGCCAACGGCTACAGGCTTCTGAGCAAAACCACCATTGAATTGATGCGCACCAATCATTTATGCGAAACCCGCATGAAGGACTACTGGCAGGCCGGTTACGGCTACGGTTTGGGTGTGCGTACCCACGTTGACAAAGCACAAAGCGGAATGAACGCCAACATAGGCGAATACGGCTGGGCGGGGTATTTGGGTACTTATTTTGCGATAGACCCGGTGGCCGAACTGACCTATGTTTACGCGCACCAATTATCGCCAAGTTTGGAAGGCCATATCGCGCCGAGATTGAAAAATATTATCTATTCCTGTTTATAATCATAACGAACAAAAACCCACGGGTGCGGCATTCGTATCGCATCCGTGGGTTTTGTTATTTTTGGGTTTTTATTTCACGCTGACAACCGGGTGCATTTCGATATATCCGCGCCAACCCATCGGGGCGAGCTGCATCCGTGGGGCAAGTTCGGGCGCGTATCGGTAGCCATATACTTCGGGATTAAACTTTTTAATTTGATGCATACACTTGCCTACGGCATCGGCGAAATATTCCTTGTCGTAGGTTTCCCCTTGGAATACCAGCAATTTGCACGGGGGCAAGTCGATGACGTCAAACCCTTCCGGGATTTCGCCCGCATAATCCGCGCTTACTTCTACGCCATGGGCATAAATACCCGTACCTTCGGGGCGCATATTTTCGGGCAACCACAGCCCGACGGGTTCATACAACGCCTCTTTCACGCCGACCAAAAAATCCCATGGCAAGGTATTATCGTTTTCGTCGCATCCCACTTCCTCGCAATATGAAAAATATTCGTCGGCTTTCTTGCTGCGCCAAAGGATTAACTTCCGCGCCGGACGCTCCACGATTTGCGTGAAAACTACTGATGTTTGTTCCATGTCTTTTACCTCCGATTTTTGTTTTGAGCGGTTGAAATAACGGCGCGGGATGAACCAGCCAATCGGTGACGGATGGTTTGCGTATTTTTTCGGTGAAATACCGAAACCCTTGGCAAACGCCCGTGTAAAACCCTCGTGGCTGTCAAAAACGAAGTCCAAGGCAACATCAACAACCTTTCGCTTGCCTCGCCGCAGGGCAAAAGCGGCGGCAGTCAGCCTTTCGTGCCGGATATATTCAAACGGGGATTGGCCGGTTTCCTCTTTGAATATTCGGATCATGTGGTATTGCGAATACCCGGCGGCTTTCGCCAAGTCGTTTGCCGTGATGTAATCTTGCAAGTGTGCGGCAATGTATGCCTTCACCTTCGATACAGCCACTGACGCTTCGCTTTTTTCATCGCGCATTGTTTCACCTCGCTTTCGTCAAAATTATAAGAGGTATGTTGTTAAAATTCTTGACTATAGTTGCTATGTTGTTCCCTTGCCCCATTTCCGATTTTCGATTACAACAACGCAACCGGTATTGCCTTATCATTCCCGTCCAGTGTGACAAGGTTATCGTACAGGCAAACCACGCCGCCTTGCCCTCGTTTGATGGTCGGGATTTTATCGAGGATGGAAAACTTCGCAACGTCGGCCTTAATCGGGTCGGCGTGTTTTTTTATTTCGATGGGGTACAATGTGCCGCTGTCCTCTACAAGCAAGTCGATTTCGTTTCCATCGCGATCGCGGTAAAAATAAACAGGTATATCAAGTATGCCTTTGTTGGCGTAGCTTTTGATGACTTCGCTGATGACAAAGGTTTCAAAAAAAGCCCCGGCCATCGCGCCGTTCTTCAAAACATCGGGCGTATTCCAACGGGTGAGGTAGGCCGCAAGCCCTGTGTCCAAAAAATACAGCTTCGGCGTTTTAACCGTCCTTTTTGTGATGTTGTTGTAATACGGACGCAAAAGCACCACTAAATTGGATGCCACCAAAATGGAAAGCCACCGTTCTGCTGTGGGTTGGCTGATACCTACATCACGCGCCAATGAAGCCAAATTTAACAACTGTCCGGTGCAGCTTGCCGCCACGGTCATAAACTGCGTAAACTTGACTTCATCACCTACTTGCGCCAAGTCCCGGACATCGCGCTCGATATACAGCGTGACATACGCCGCATAAAACATCCGCCAATCAAAATCCGGATTGGCGTTAAGCTCCGGGAAACTGCCGCGATGGATGATATTCCAAATATCGGTATAGGTTACATTTGTTTTATGTTTCCGACGGGTTGTAAAATATTCATCGGTGGGCAAGAACGGCTCGGTAAACGTCGTACCATACATTTCCCGAAGGGAGAGCCCCGGCAGATTTAATATTCCAAGCCGTCCGGCAAGGGATTCACTTACATTTTTCATCATTTGGAATTGTTGCGAACCGGAAAGGAAAAATTGTCCTTTCTTCTTTTCACTGTCCAGTATCATTTTAATTTGCGGGAATAGGTTTGGCGCGTGTTGCACATCATCCACAAAAACAGGCGGCGGATTATCCTTGAAAAATGTGCCGCTTTGCTCCACTGCGCCTACCAATTGGATTTTATCGTCAAGGGTAACATAGTTTATATTTCCGGCCACTTCCTTGAGGAGCGTGGTTTTCCCCACTTGGCGCGCCCCGGTTACGAGAACCGCGCCAAACATTTTGGATAATTTTTGGATGGCTTCATCTGCATGGCGGATAAAATACATAACAATCCCATCTTTCGGCTAATTTAATATATAATATTATTATAGCCTGTTGTTTATGATTTACAATCCCCGTTTTTATATTTTTCGGACACGCAAGGAACGCAAAGCCCAAGCATAGTCATTAATAATATTTAATGACAGGGGCTTTCGTAATGGAAACCGTTAAAAAAAGAAAAAATACGGTTGTTTCAATAAAATTAAATTTTAAGAAAAACGGAGAACCCATTGAAAAAATCCTGCGTGAGGTAATTTTGCAATACATCCGAAGTGAGTTAAAAAGTGGATGGTCGCCTATTCCGGGAGGTACACCATGTATCCAAAAATAAGCGATCCGTACGAATGGAACGTAGCGTTGTATGCGCGGCTTTCCAAAGAGGACAAAAAGGAAGATAAAGACAACTCCGAAAGCATTGCGAACCAACTTTCAATACTTAACGAATACGCAAAGCAACAAAGGTTGAAGGTTGTCGGTGAATATATCGACGACGGTTTTTCCGGCGGAAATTACCAAAGACCGGGTTTCGAGCGTATGATAACCGACATCGAGGCCGGGAAGGTAAATTTTGTGGTAACGAAGGATATGTCAAGACTTGGAAGGGACTATATCAGCACCGGGCATTATATGGAGCGGTATTTTCCCGAAAGGGGCGTTCGGTACATTTCGCTACTTGACGGCATCGATACGGGCATGGACAACAGTATCAACGATATCACGCCGTTTAAGGCAATTTTAAATGACTTATACGCGAAAGACATATCAAAAAAAATAAAAGCCACGAAACACGCCAAACAGGAAAAAGGCCTTTTTATCGGCTGGGAAGCTCCTTACGGGTATGTTAAATCCAAGGCGAACAAAAACATCCTTGAAATTGACCCGGAAGTGGTCGACAACGTGCGTTATATGTTTGATTTGGCGGTAAAAGGAAATTCCGTCCGGGAAATAGCCGTCATTTTCAACGAAGCAAAAATCCCGACCCCGGCCACCCAAAAACGCGTAAAGCTGTCGGGGGAGTTCAAAAGCCCGTACAGGGGCATGTGGTCAACGGAACGCATATCCCATATGTTGCAAAACGAAGTCTACATCGGTAACATGGTACAACGGCGCATGAAAAAGGTAAGTTACAAATCCAAAAAATGTGTACGCTTACCCAAGAAGGATTGGCAGGTTGTGGAAGATACACATGAAGCGCTGGTTTCAAAAGAAACCTTTAAGCTGGTTGGTTTGCTGATAAAAAGTCGCAATAGGCTTCGAAAGCGAACCTATGACTATTTATTGAAAGGTCTCGTTTATTGTCACGAATGTGACACACAACTGGCGGTAATCATGCGGGTGCTGTCAGGTAACCGGGAAACCTTGTATTTCGTATGCCGGACATACCAGCGGTTTACAAAAGCGCGAAAATGTACCTGCCATTGCATCCGGGTGGAAACGGTCACGGACAAAGTTCTGGAAGAGGTGAAAAAAATTTGCCGCCAACATGTTGACCTCTTGGACATGGATGACCTGACAAAGCAAGCGACCAAGGCTATGCAGGAAGCGCAAAAACGGCAAATCGGAAACCGCGCAACCCTCGAGGCTAATTATAAAACCGTAAAGTCCAAGATTGACCGCGTTTATTTCGACAGGTTGGATAATATTATTGCGGAAGAGGATTACCAACGGGCTTACAAAAGATTAAAAACCGTGGAAGCGGACTTGCAACGTAAAATAACAGACCTTGATGAATCGGTAGAAAAAAATCGCACTTACGACAACAACTTCGGCAGAAAAGACGTTGAAGTGTTGGTGCGCCGGTATTTGGAAGCCGAGGAAGTCAGTCGCGACCTCGTGGTCAGCATGATTGAAAAAATCACCCTGACCGAAAACAAAGAATTAAATGTCCATTACCGCTTCGCGGAGACGGAAGCAGTCGACAAACTTCGTTTACAATAACACAGCTTTTATGTTTCACGCATCGAAAAAAAGGCTTTATCAAAACTGTGCAAGGAGATGCGGGATTATACGGTTTTGGTATCGTAAAGGCTTTACATTCGTATCCGTATCGGTTATGTTTGTTTCAATAATACGTAATCGGACGGTGCAGGGATGATTCGCTCTTTTTTACGGAAGGTAAATGAATCGCGCTCGCTGTTGTTGCAATTGTTTTTTGTGCTGCTTGCGTTTGCCACCATGGTAATCGCAAGCGGCTTTTTCGTATACGGCATACAAAGGGATTATTTACGTAAACAAGCGGAGAATGTCCTGAGGCTGACGGAAAACCAAATCATGTCGGAGATGAGGGAATCCGAAACCCTGATGGTCAGCGTCACAAAAACCGTACGCGATATGATCATGGACGGCGATTCGCAGGATGATATCCGTAACTATATGAACAGGCTTACGTACGAACTGCTCGAATCCGACAGCGGGCTTTCGTTCCAAGGTATTCACGGGTTCTTTGAGGTTTTTGACAATACATATATCCCCGTGGCGGGGTGGATGCCGCCCGATGATCACTACGCGCCCGACCGCCCTTGGTTTAGGGCTGCCGTGGAAGCGGAGGGTCGAATCGTTACTTCGCCCGTCGAAATCAGTACGCGCACCGGCCAATTCCAAGTTATGTACGTAAGGCGCCTCTTTGATGACGACGGCCAACCCTTGGGCGTGGTGGCACTGAACGTACCGTTGGGGAACATCGCGGATTTGGTCGTCAATACACGCCTGACTCCGAGCGGATACGGGTTTATCGCCAATGAGAATTACCGGATCATCGCGCACCCCGTCCCGTTTGCCGTGGGTTTGTATTTGGCCCAAGTAAACGAGGATTTGTTTAACAAAGCCTATGCCATGCAACAGCGAGGCTACGACACCTTATTGGAAATCGCTTGGGAGGATGTCGTAACCGGCGGCGACGCGATCCTGTACGGCAAGGAGCTGGATAACGGCTGGATACTCGGCGTCGTGACGCCAAGCCGTGAATATACCCGCAGCCTGCGGACAATGCTTTGGTTCATCGGTATGTTGGGTACGGCTTTGGCAATGGTTACGTGCGCTATACTGATATGGATAAACACGATGTATAAAAGGAACAACCTTCGGCTTAAATCGCTGGAAGAGCAAAGCATCGCGGACGAATATATGGAGTTGATGTTTAACGCAACCCCCTTGGGCGTAAACCTATGGACCAGTGACTTACGGCATATCAAAACCAACGACGAAATGGTCAGGTTATTCGACCTTACAAGCAAACAGGAATTCTTTGACCGCTACGGCGATATAACGCCTGAGTACCAGCCCGACGGGATGTTATCGTCGGAAAAATCGCTTATTTACGTGAAGCAAGCCTTCGAAACGGGATATGCCCGCTTCGAATGGATGCACCAAAACCTAAAGAGCGAACCCGTCCCCGTAGAGGTAACCCTCGTCCGCATAAAATACAGGGACGATTATCTGGTCGCCGCGTACAACCGCGATTTACGTGAGGTCAACGCCGCGCTTGAAAAAATGCAAAGCGCCATCGAAGCGAAAAACGCGCTGGCCTATTTGGAAAGTATTTTAGAAGGCTTGGATACGATGATTTACGTAAACAACCCCGTAACGGGCGAATTATTATTCGTCAATAAAATCATGCGGGAACATTTTAACGTGCATGACGATTACGCGGGTAAAATCTGTTATGAAACCTTCGGGGTATCACGGGGAAAACGTTGCGAAGGCTGCCCCTGCCTTTACCTTAACCAAAACCCGAACGAAACCATCGTATGGGAGGAACACAACCCGCAAACCCTCCGTAATTACCGCAATACCGACCGTTATATCAAATGGATCGACGGACGGGACGTGCATTTGCAAAATTCCGTGGATATTACGGAACTGAAAGCCGCCAAGGACGCCGCCGAGGAATCGAACCGCGCCAAGGGCGTTTTCCTCGCGCGTATGAGTCACGAAATCCGTACCCCCATGAACGCGATATTGGGTATATCCGAAATCGAGCTGCGTAATCAGGCGATCCCCGCGGACACCGGCATAGCCTTCCGCAACATACACGAATCAGGGAACCTTTTGCTTAATATCATCAACGATATCCTCGACTTTTCAAAGATCGACGCGGGTAAGCTGGAGATTTTCCCCCATAAATACGAAATTCCATCCCTGGTGAACGACACCGTGCAGTTAAACCAAATGAAATACGAAAGCAAGCCCATCACCTTCGAGGTTACGGTGGATAAGGATACCCCCCTCTCGTTGATCGGCGACGAGCTTCGCATACGCCAAATATTCAATAATCTGCTTTCCAACGCCTTCAAATACACGGATGCCGGCGATGTCAAATTAAATATATATGCGGAACCGAAATCGGACATAAAACACACGACCCTCGTCTTCCAAATCACCGACACCGGGCAAGGTATGGACGAGGAACAAATCGCCAAGCTCTTTGACCCGTATTCCCGCTTTAACACGGAGGACAACCGCTGGGTTACGGGTACGGGCTTGGGTATGACCATCACCAAACAACTGCTGGACATGATGGACGGCGAAATCACCGTGGAGAGCGAACGCGGGAAGGGTACGACCTTTACCGTACGCCTGCCGCAAGAGGTGCACGGCACGGAAAAATGCGGCACGGAAATCATGAAGCGCGCAGCGGTTACCACGCAAAGCCATAATATTTATGATTCCATGCCGTACGGGAATGTTTTGGTGGTCGATGACGTCGGTACCAACCTGTACGTTGCCAAGGGGATGATGACACCCTACGAGCTAAACGTTGATACGGTGAGCAGCGGCTTTGAGGCCATCGATAAAGTGAAGGAACACGGGCCGTACGACGTGATTTTTATGGACCATATGATGCCCAAGATGGACGGGATGCAAACCGTACGCATCCTGCGCGAAACGGGATACACCGCGCCCATCGTGGCCCTTACGGCCAATGCCGTAGTGGGGCAGGCGGAAATATTCTTGGAAAACGGCTTCGACGGTTTTATTTCGAAGCCCATCGACTCCCGCGATCTTAACCAAGTATTGCTGAGATTCGTAAAAAACGAGGAACGGCGCCTGACATACGACCATTCGGTGAAGCAATCCCAAAAGGAACAATTGTTTTCGATTGAAAAATTATTCGTGATAGACGCGGAAAATACGTTGGCTATCGCAAGGGAAACGTTGGCGGGTTTAAATACAAATACCCCCGTTAATCTGGTGGAATTTACCACCGCGGTACACGGCATCAAAACCGCTCTAGCCAACATCAACGAAATCGATGCCTCAAAGGCCGCGCTTTCGCTTGAAAAATCGGGCAACGCAAAAAACACGGAAGAAATCAAGCGCAAAACCCCCGCCTTCATCGATACCCTGGAACGTATTGTGGATAAATACAGGATGCACGAATTGATAGAAGACGAAACCCAAATAACGGAGGACAAGGATTTCCTGCGGGAAAAGTTGGGCGAGCTTATCGCGTCCTGCGAAAAGTATAGCGTACGCGCCGCAAAAAAAGCCTTGGCTGACCTTAAGGGTAAATCCTGGCGCCACGCAACCAAGGAAGCGATAAACGAGATGGCACTCGACCTGCTGCACGGTAAATATAAAAGCGTAATCGAAACGGCGAACAAAACGCTTTCATCTTGACACGGATAACGTATGTGTTACCATGTTTTTTATCGCATTGCGTATACATACGCGGGAAGGATCAGTAAAATGAAAAAATTAGTAATTATGGTATGTGTTGTGGTTTTGGGGCTTGGTCTGTTGGCCGGGTGTAACCGAAGCGGCGAAAGCGGGGTTCTTTCGTTCCCTTCGGACGGTTCCTTGGTTAGGGTATACATGGGCGCGAGTCCGACCCCGCACAGGATGATATTGGAATATATTATGCCTGCCTTACGCGCCGACGGCATCGATTTGGTGATAACGGACTTCATCGACTTTAACGTACCCAACGTGGCCTTGACCGATGGGGATATCCATGCGAACTACTTCCAACATATACCGTTCCTCAACGTCTACATGGAGCGTACGGGCAACCGCCTGCACGTCATCGGCCCGGTACATGTGGAGCCGATCGGCGCGTATTCGCTCACACTCGATAACATTATGGACATCCCCGAAGGCGGTACGGTAGCCATGCCCCAAGACCCCGCCAACACAGGCCGCGCGTTGATGCTTTTGCAACAGGCAGGGCTTATCCGATTGGACCCGAACATCGGTATCGATCCCATCGCGGGTGTGCTCGCCACGCCGGACGACGTGATCGAAAACCCGCGCAACCTGCGTTTTATCCCGCTGGAGGCGCCGATGGTGGCACGGGCGTTAATGAACAATGACGCGGATGTTTCCATCGTGAATACCAACGTCCTTTTGGACGGTACGCCCCTTTGCCCGCTCAGCGATTCGCTCATACGCGAAGCGGTTTTCGGCAACCCTTACGCCAACGTGCTGGTGGTACGGGAAGAAAACGCTGACAGCGAGGTTATTGCCGCGCTGTACCGCCACCTTACGTCGGAAGCGGTACGCGCGTTTATACAACGGACGTTTACGGGGGTTGACCCGGTATTTTAACCCAATAAAACAAAGTGTTGATAAAAGGCAACCTGTGCGCATGAAATGCCACGGGTTGCCTTTTTGGATGAAAACGATTGTCAGAATATATGTTCCGTTTACATATATATCAATGAACTTGTATAATCGTAGTGTTTTCGGTATGGGGGGGGATGGCGGCGTGGCGGAAGTGATCAGGACTAAGATTGACTTGTGTACGGGTTGCAACCGATGCGTACGCGAATGTCCCATGGAATTGGCCAACGTCACGTATCAGGACATAAACGGTGATATAAAGGTCATCATCGATTATGAAAAATGTATTGTTTGCGGGCGGTGCGTGGCGGCATGCAGCCATAAGGCCAGGTTGTATAAGGACGATACGGAGCGCTTTTTTACCGATTTAAGCAAGGGCGAACGGATTTCCGTCATCGTCGCGCCTTCGGTCAGGACAAATATCCCCGAATATAAACGGTTGTTTACATACCTCAAACGGCTCGGCGTGAACATGATTTACGATGTGTCCTTGGGGGCGGATATTTGTACATGGGCGCATGTGCGGCACATGGAACGCAACGAGAACGCGCGTATTATCACCCAACCCTGCCCCGCCATCGTTACCTTCTGCCAAATGTACCATCCGGATTTATTGGATAAATTATCACCGGTGCACAGTCCTATGGCTTGCACCGTTATTTTTATGCAGAAATACAAGGCCGTCAGCGATAAAATCGCCGCCATTTCGCCGTGTATGGCCAAGAAGGTCGAATTCGAGGATACGGGCCTGACGCAATACAACGTGACCATCAGCATGTTATTGGAATACATAAAAGAAAAGGGAATCGAATTGCCCGAAGAAAAAACCACCTATGACCATGATACGGTCGGGATGGGTACGCTCTTCCCCATGCCGGGCGGCTTTACGGAAAATATCGAGTTCTTCGCGGGTAAAAGGCTGCACATCGCCAAAGCGGAAGGAGATAACGTATATAACCGCTTGTTCGAATACGCCGCCATGCCCGATGACCTGTTGCCCGACGTCTACGATGTATTAAACTGCACCGAAGGTTGTAATATAGGGAACGCCGGCGCAAACAACCGATGCGTGTTTAAGGTCGGCAAAACCATGAACCGAAAGCGCAAGGAAAAGGTCTTTGAATACAACAAGGATTATTATATCGGGTTGTACCAAACTTATGATAAAACGCTGGACCTTTCCCTTTTTATGCGTGAATACAAATCCATCCCCACAACACTGCCGCAAATAACGGACGAGGATATCGGCAAGGCGTTTGCGTCGATGGGTAAGGACAGCTACGAAAAACACCACGTTGATTGCGGTGCGTGCGGTTCGGGCACCTGCCACGATATGGCGCGCAAGATCGCGCTTAACGTAAACATACCCGCCAACTGTATTATCAAATCCAAGGACGACGCCAAGGCCGAACACGAAGAATTCCTGTTGGCGACGGCGGCCAATCGTGCCAAGAGCGTATTCCTTTCGCACATCAGCCACGAGATCCGCACGCCGATCAACGCCGTGCTGGGTACGGCGGAAATCCAGTTGCAAAAAGAAAACCATTCGACGGAAATCGAGGAAGCGTTCAGCCGTATACATAGCTCGGGCAAGTTGCTTTTGACGATCATCAACGACCTGCTGGACCTTTCCAAAATCGAAGCGGGCAAGTTGCAGCTTATGCCCAACGAATACGATATGCCCAGTCTGATATACGACACCATGCAATTAAACCTGCTGCGTTATGAAAGCAAGCACATCGAATTTGACCTCAAGATCGATAAGGATACGCCGCACGATATGCTGGGGGATGAGCTGCGTATTAAACAAATATTAAACAACATCCTGTCGAACGCGTTTAAATATACCGACGACGGCGGGGTCGAGCTTTCCGTATGGGCCGAAGCGGAAAAAGAAGGACCCGAATGCACGCTCGTGTTTCGTATCAGCGATACGGGCCAGGGTATGACGGAAGAACAGGTGGAAACACTTTTCGAGGAATACACACGCTTTAATTTGGAAACCAACCGCACCACCATCGGTACGGGGTTGGGTATGACGATCACGAAACGCCTGCTGGAGTTGATGCAGGGTGAAATAGAGGTCAAAAGCAAACCCAATAAAGGTTCGACCTTTATCGTCAGGTTACCGCAGGAACGCGTCGGCGACGCGATATGCGGCACGGAAATGGCCGAAAAATTACGTTCCAACCGCTATCAAATCATGCCGAAGGCACGAAGGACGAAAATGACGCATGAATACATGCCGTACGGCACTATACTGGTGGTGGATGACGTCGATTCCAACCTGTATGTGGCGAAGGGGATGATGATGCCCTACGGCTTAAGGATCGAAACCGTTTCGAGCGGATTGGAAGCCGTTGAGATAATCAAGAAGGGCAAAACGTACGACATCGTGTTCATGGACCATATGATGCCGAAGATGGACGGTATCGAAGCGACGAAAATCATCCGCGACCTGGGGTATACGAAACCCATTGTCGCGTTGACGGCCAACGCCGTGACGGGGCAATCGGATATGTTTATGGAGAATGGCTTCGATGGTTTTATATCAAAGCCCATCGATATGCGCGAATTAAACATATACTTAAACCGCCTGATACGCGACAAGCAACCCCCCGAAGTCATCGCGAAAGCGCGTAAAAGCGCAGGGCACAATAAATTGGTTTCGTTCACGCAAAAAAAAGAGATGAACGGTTTAATCGCGAAAACGGCTTTGAAGGACGTTGAAGGTGCCGTATTCGTACTTGAAATGTTATTGCCGAAAGCGAATGCCTTCGACGAGGACGACAGGAAGTTATATATCACCACGGTACACGGCATGAAAAGCGTCCTGCTCCACCTCGATTGCAAGGAATTATCCGCCGATGCGCTTAAGCTGGAAAAAGCGGGTACGGCGAACGATTTGGATATAATCAATACCCAAACTCCGCTGTTTATCGAAGCGTTAAAGCGGGTGTTGACCGATCACACGCCGGTACGCCAAGATTCGGTCGAAACCCTGTCAACGGACGACATTGCCGTTTTACAGGAGCATTTGGCTGAAATACGCAAATCCTGTACACGTATTAAAAAAAGCGCGGCTCGCGCGTCGTTGGAGTTGCTGCGGCAAATCACTTGGCCGCAAAGCGTCAACGATTTATTAGATGAGATCGCGGCCCATTTGCTCCACGGTGAGTTTAAAAAAGCCATCGCCGTCGTGGACACGGCGGTAAGCCTGTATTCGGACACATAAAAATCAAAGGGGATTCGTTATGCGCGACGCTTTAAAGATTGCCGTAATCGGCGGCGGCTCCAGTTACCTGCCCGAACTCGTTGAAGGTTATATCAAACGTAAGGATGAATTCCCCATCAGGGAATTGTGGCTGGTGGATGTAGATGAAGGCCGCGAAAAATTGGAGATCGTAGGTGCGATGGCCAAACGTATGGTTAAGGCCGCCGGGCTTGATTGGCTCGTAACGTGTACACTTGACAGGCGTGAAGCGTTGGCGGGCGCGGACTTCGTCACCACGCAGTTTAGGGTCGGCTTACTGGACGCGCGTATAAAGGACGAACGTATACCTCTTTCGCACGGCGTACTGGGGCAGGAAACCAAAGGCGCGGGGGGGATGTTTAAGGCCCTCCGTACGATACCCGTCATATTGGATATCGTGAAGGATATGGGTGAGCTTTGCCCCGACGCGTGGTTGGTCAATTTCACCAATCCCGCGGGTATGGTTACGGAGGCGGCGATCTTCCACGGCGGTTGGAAGCGCACTGTCGGCTTGTGCAACGTCCCTATAGGATTGGTAAAAAACGCCGCAAGCCAATTAAAGTTACCCGCCGAGGATTTGACTGTTCGTTTCGCGGGGCTTAACCATTTTAACTGGCACCGCGTATGGGATAACGAAGGCAACGACCGTACCGCCGAACTTATCGATTTGCAATACAAACCCGGAGAAGCGACGGACGACGATAACATACCCAAAAATATCGCCAACGTAGGTTACCATTACGAAGTCATCAAGGATGTGGGGCTGCTACCCTGTTATTACCACCGTTATTATTATTCCACCGGCAACATGCTGGAGGAGGCAATCAAGGGCTTCTCCACGGGCAAGACCCGCGCCGAGGAGGTTAAACGTACCGAAGCGCGCCTTTTCGAACTTTACAAGGACCCCGCGCTCGATTATAAACCCGAAGAGCTTTCCAACCGCGGCGGCGCGTATTATTCGGACGCGGCTTGCGAGCTTGTGACTTCCATATACAATAATAAGGGTACCGAAATGGTCGTCAGCGTGGCCAACAACGGCGCGTTGCCCGACCTCCCCCGCGATTGCGTGGTGGAAGTGTCCGCATCCGTAACCGCCCACGGCCCCGAATGCTTTGCCTGGGGTCCGTTCCCCCCCGGTCCGCGCGGTATGGTGCAGCACATGAAGGCCATGGAGCAGATCATCATCGAAGCCGCCGTCACGGGGGATTACGGCAAGGCGTTGCACGGATTTTGCCTTAACCCCCTTATACCCGCCGGGTCGCTTGGGAAGGAAATCTTCGACCAATTGCTGATCGCGCATAAGGATTACCTGCCGCAATTTAAGGACGCGATCGCACGGATAGAGAAGGAACAACCCGAAACGGTGGCATATGTAAATGCTTTGCTAAAATAACCCCGATAAAGGAATTTGCATGATATTCAAATTGATATGTCTAACGCTCGTCGCTTTTGGAGCATGTCTGATGCTGTTCGGCCTTATCATGTTCCTAAAATCGCTTGCCGCGTTCAGGGCGCAGGCGCACGAACAGGAGATATTTACGGATCGTATCTACACGGCAAGCATGGCACTGACGATCCTTTTCCTCATCGGTTATATTTTCGTCGGCGCCATGTTTATGATCAGGAGCACGATGTCTACCACAGACCTGATTATCTCCTTGCTTTTGTTCTTCGGCGCGATTTTTGTATGCGCCATGGTCATAACACTTAAAAAAATGTCCGCGGCCATTTCCAGAAAGACGGACGAAATCACCAAGACCCTCGTAAACGCGATGGAAGCGAAGGACCATTATACGCAAGGGCATTCGGTGCATGTGGCGGAAATCGTCAGGTTAATATACGGACACCTCCCCGATCGGATCAAAAACGGCATTTGCCGGACACGCTTGATGGACGCGGCTATCCTGCACGACATAGGGAAGATCGGGATCCCCGACAACATATTAAACAAACCCGGCAAGCTGTCTTCCGAAGAACGTAAAATCATTGAGCAACATGTGACATACGGTAAGAATATCCTCGAACCGACAAGTTATCAGCATATCGGCGACATCGTTTACTACCACCACGAACGCTTGGACGGCAGAGGGTATTTGAAAGTGGCCGCGGAGGATATCCCGATCGAAGCGAGGATCATCACCGTAGCGGATACCTTTTCGGCGCTTAGCACCGACCGTATCTACAGGCCGAGGAAAAGCTACGATGAAGCGATACGGATTATTAAAGAAGTGGCTGATACGCAGCTGGATACGGAGATCGTAGCGGTCCTGTGTGAAATCCCGAAGGAACTTCTCGAGGCAAAAAAAGATGAAATACAATGAAAAAGCCCTGTCCGCATTTTACAGACAGGGCATATTTTTACTTACGACCCAGAAGGGGCTCGAACCCTCGACCTCCGGCGTGACAGGCCGGCACTCTAACCAACTGAGCTACTGGGCCGGGTCGGTTAACGGAGGCTATTATACGAGAGGGGAGCAGGCGTGTCAACTGTTCTAGTTAAATTTACGCTTGCGGGCCGCTTCGGATTTCTTTTTGCGTTTTACGCTGGGTTTGTCGTAATGCTCGCGCTTACGCACTTCCCCCATAATTCCCGCTTTCGCGCAATCCCTTTTGAAGCGCCGGAGTGCTGCGTCCAGCGTTTCGTTATCTTTGATGACTACCTGTGACATGGACTATCCCTCCCTCCGGCCGGTTCGGATGCAACCTTACTTCGGGTATATTACACCTTTGGTTTTACAGCGTCAAGTTTTCTTCTTTAATACCGCGTATACGCAAAACCCTATGAGCAGCAGGGGTACCAGATTAAATAAGGGTTTAAGGATTGCGTTCAGCAGGCTTCCCGCCGCACCCAAGCCGATGCACAGGATAAACAGGATGAGGAGCGTCTTTTTGTTGCGGCGGAAGAAGGCGATTACATCGTCGATATTATCATGCACGGTTTCGCCGCTAAGCATACGCCTGCGTATATTAAAGCCGTCGAACGTATACGTCAGGTAACAAACGGGCAGCGACAAAGACAGCAATACCGTCAGCGGACCGCCGAGGAACGACCCCGCCACAAGCGTAAGCAGGTAAATCAGCAGGAAGAAGCCGCACATGGCCGCCAAGCCGCGTTTTATCAGCCCAAGGTACATATAGTTTGCCCCGGGGAGGAAGGAAAATATGAAGGTCAAGCTCCAGCGAATCCGACGTCCCATCGGGGGTGCGCATTTGCGGGCGGGTTCCGGCGCGGCTTCGTATTCCGCCAGCTTGGCCAGGCACGCGCGGCAAAACAAGCGTCCGTTAATATCTAAGGTGCATACTTCACAAAGCCATTCTCCGCAAGTATTGCAGGTGTTTACGGCATGAGCCGTCGGGTGGGTTCTGCATTGCATGGATTTCACTCCCTTTCGTTTGAAAAGATATACGCTCCCATGCACCAAAAGTTTAAAACAACGGCGATTACATCGCGCGTGGGGCGGCGATCCCCAACAACGCGAGCCCGCCGCTCAGGATGGTCTGCACGGCCTTTGTTAAAGCCAAACGCGCACACCTTATGTCCGCATCGTCCGTAAGGATGATGTTCTTTTGATAGAAAGTATTAAATGCCTGCGCCAACGCCACCAAGTGGCGGGGTATAAGGAAGGGTTCATATTTTTCGGCGGCGTCTTTGATAACGGCGGGATAATCGCAAAGCAAGCGTAATACATCGAAGGCTTCGGGTTGGGATATATGCCGGTATTGAAGAGCCGCATCGGATAGGTTGCCCGTTTTCGCCTTTTCCAACACGCTGCACGTACGTGCGTGGGTATATTGCACATACGGGCCCGTTTCGCCTTCGAAGTTGAGCATTTGTTGCAAATTAAACATCGTATCCTTGATACGGCCGTTATACAGGCGGTTAAATATCATCGCGCCCACGCCTACCTGTTCGGCAACGGTTTCTTTATTGGCGAGGTTGGGGTTCTTTTCCTCTATGATGGCGCGGGTTTTGGCGACGGCTTCGTTTAACAAAACCTCCACGTTAAGCACGTCGCCCTTGCGGGTGGACATACGCCCGCTTTCGAAGAGATACATGCCGTAGGTAACGTGCATGATATCCTTCGCCCACGGGTAACCCATCAGCTCCACCACTTTTATCCATTGGGCGAAGTGGAGTATCTGTTCGGTGGCGGTGACGTAGATGCTTTTATCGAATCTGAACGTTTCGTAACGGTCGATGGCGGCGGCGATGTCGCGCGTGGGGTACAGCGTACCGCCGTCCGAGCGCAAGATCAGGCACGGGGGCATCCCGTAGGCTTCGAGGTCTACGATTTGCGCGCCGTCGGATTCGATCAGCAAGCCTTTTTCGCGGATGGTTTCCACGACCGCGGGCATTTTGTCCGTGTAATAGCTTTCGCCGCGGATCAAATCGAAACGGACACCCAGCCGCTCGTACAGACGGTTAAACGACCGCATACTGATATCCACGAACCAACGCCACAACGCCTCGGCTTCGTCGTTGCCGTTTTGTATCTTCACCACCCATGCGCGGGCGGTATCATTGAGCGAAGGGTCTTTTTCCGCTTCTTCGTGGAACTTTACATATATCCGTACCAAGCCGTCGATTTCCGTTTCTTCGATTTCCTCGCGGCTGCCCCACAATTGGTAGGCAGTGATCAACTTGCCGAACTGTGTGCCGAAATCGCCCAAATGGTTAATGCTCGTTACGTCATACCCCAAATAACGGAAAATATTGTCCAAGGCTTTGCCGATCATCGTATTGGCGAAATGGCCGGGATTAAAGTGCTTGGCTATATTGGGGGAGGAATATTCCACCAATATTTTTTTGCCCGCGCCCTCGTCGGACGCGCCGTACCGATCGCCCGCTTGGCGGATCGCCTCCAGCGTATTTCGGGCGAAAACGGTTGGGTCGAGGAAGAAGTTGACGTAAGGGCCGTTGGCTACGGTTTTTTCCAACCATTCCGGCAGGGGCTTGTCCATGGTTTGGGCGACGATTTCCTGTGCGATGATGGGCGGGGCTTTCTTTAACGTTTTCGCCAATCGGAAACAGGGAAACGCAAAATGACCCATCGTGGGGTCAGGGGGGGATTCGATGACGGAAATGATTTCGGCTTCGGGTAATTGCGTGAAGGGGGAAAGGAGATGCGAAAGAGCTTGCCTGTAATTCAAAGGGAACACTCCTGTGCGTGATACGCCGTTTTTCATCAGTATATCACAAGTTAGAAAAACGTTTCGTAGAATACCATGATTTCGCCCAGCAAATGTTCGTTGATGAATTGGAACAAAACGAAGAACCCCGTCAACGCCCCCCCGACCAAAAAAAATTTAACGATACGTTCGGCTTTTTCTTTTTCGAAGCAGGTAAACAGCACGTAGTCGGCCGCCATCATGATGATGGCGATAACCGTCAGCCACCAAAACAAACGAAATATATCACCCATCGCGTGCCTCCCTATACATCCGTTACCGTAATGTATATGAAGCAACGCGGGAAAAATGATTATTTTATGGAGCAAAAGGGCCGTTATCAATCACTTTGACCGAAACGACTGTTTGATTGTATTATATCACGCAGCAATTAATGCAGAGAAACGGACGAAAACATTATTACGGCAATTACCGCAGGAGGATTTATGCACGGCGAAATCTACATGTTATGGTTGTCATCCTTGGTCGCGCAATTAGGCTCGCGCAAACTCAACGAACTGCTCTCACGATTTAAGACCGCCAAGGCACTGTTCACGGCCCCGCACGATGAATTGCGTGCGGTCGGCGGCCTTACCCCCATCGCATTTAACACCCTCACCCGTAACCGCAACCTTTCCGCCATCGAGGATTTGCTCCGCGGATTGGAATCGGAGCGGATTGTCTACATATCCCGCGAGCATGAGGCTTTTCCGGTTATGCTGGCGGCCATACCCGACCCGCCGATCGGTATTTTTTACATAGGTGAATTACCGCCCGACGATTTGCATAAAGTAAGTATCATCGGTTCGCGCAGATGCTCCGAATACGGCTTGATGGCGGCAAGGAAGTTGGCCGCCCCATTGGCGCAAAGGGGTATCGTCATCGTTTCCGGCATGGCGCGCGGCGTGGATTCGATGGCGCATAAGGGCGCGCTCGAAAGCGGCGGGAAAACGATCGCCGTACTGGGATGCGGGGTTGATGTTTGTTACCCGAACGAAGCACATGCCTTGCGGATAAAAATCATCGAAAACGGCTGCGTATTGTCCGAATACCCGCCGGGTACGCAACCGCACAAGGCCTTCTTCCCCGCGCGCAACCGTATTATCAGCGGGCTTTCGCACGCGGTGGTGGTGGCTGAGGCGGGGCGCAAGAGCGGCACGCTTATCACCGTGGACACCGCGCACGACCAAGGGCGCGAAGTGCTCGCCGTCCCCGGCAATATCTCCAGCAAACTAAGCGAAGGGACAAACCGCTTGATACGCGACGGCGCCTTCCCCGTTATCGATTATACCGACGTGCTTTTCGCGTTGGGGATATCGGGGGAAACCGAACCCGAAACACCGCTTGACGTTAAAGTCGTCCTTGCGCCCGACGAAAAACGCGTGTATGATGTCGTGCATTCGGAAATGTTGCATTTTGATACGATACTTGAGCGAACGGGTTTACCCGCAAACCAAGCCCATTTGATCTGTATCGCGCTGGAGTTAAAAAAGCTCATTAAAAAACTCCCGGGCGCAAGGTATATGAAATCCTAAACCATAACCATGTGAGGCGAATCGGAACATGATCAAGAATCTCGTAATCCTCGAATCACCGTCGAAAGCGAAAACGATTAAGAAAATCCTCGGCCCCAATTACAAGATCGAAGCCTGCGTCGGCCACGTACGCGATTTACCCAAAAGCCAATTGGGTGTGGATGTGGAAAGCGACTTCGAACCGAAATACATCACGATTCGCGGGAAAGGGGATATATTGGCAAATCTCCGTAAATTAGCGAAATCCGCCAAAAAAATCTACCTCGCCACTGACCCTGACCGCGAAGGCGAAGCCATCAGTTGGCACCTCATGCACGCGCTTAAGTTGGATGAAAAAAACACGGAGCGCATCACGTTCAACGAAATCACAAAAAACGCCGTCAAAAAATCATTAAAGGAAGCCCGCGCCATCGATATGGACTTGGTGGACGCACAACAAGCGCGCCGCGTCTTGGACCGTGTCGTGGGTTACCGCATCAGCCCGTTGCTCTGGAAGAAGGTGCGAAAGGGCTTAAGCGCGGGCCGCGTGCAGTCCGTCGTATTAAAATTGATATGCGAACGGGAAGAGGAAATCGAGCTTTTTGTTCCCGAGGAATATTGGACCCTTGAAGCCAAGATGGCAAAGGGTTCTTTTATTGCCCGCTACAACGCTTCCGACAATGACAAGTTCGAATTAAAAACCGAAGCCGATGTGCAAACGATCCTCAAAAAAACAGGGAAGCATGACTTCACCGTGCGCGAGGTTAAGCAGGGCACGCGTACACGCAAACCACCCGCGCCGTTTACCACCAGTACATTACAGCAGGAAGCGTCGCGGCTGTTTTCATATGCGCCGTCGCGCACGATGCGTATCGCGCAGCAATTATACGAAGGCGTGGACGTGGCGGGTGAGGGTGCGGTTGGTTTGGTCACATATATCCGTACCGACTCGCCGCGCATTTCCGATGATGCCTATACCGACGCGACCGATTATATCGAATCAAAATACGGTAAGACGTACCTCCCTTCCGCACGCCCCGAATATAAATCACGCGGACGTACGCAGGACGCGCACGAGGCTATTCGCCCCACAGGCGCGGAACGCACACCCGACGCGCTCAAAGCATCCCTTTCGGGCGAACAATATAAATTGTATAAACTCATATGGGAACGTTTTATCGGCAGTCAAATGGCTGCAGCGGTATACGATACGTTGACCGTCAAATTGGAAGCGAATAAAACCGTATGGCGCGCGAGCGGGTCGTTGCTTAAGTTCGACGGTTATCTCGCCGTCTATTCAAAAAACGAAGACGCGGAAAAGGACGTTAAAATCCCCCCCCTAAAAGAAGGGGAAACGGTAAAGGTTACGGATTTCCTCCCGGCACAGCACTTTACGCAGCCGTCCCCGCGTTATTCCGAAGGCAGTATGGTACGCACGATGGAGGATTTGGGTATCGGTCGGCCGGGTACGTTCGCGCAGACGATCATGACGCTCTTGGCGCGCGGTTACGTAATCAAGGAAAATAAAGCCCTTTACCCCACCGAGCTCGGCGAAATCGTAAACGAAATCATGACGGATTACTTCGAGGATATCGTGGACACCGAGTTTACCGCGCGTATGGAGGACGATCTCGACCGTGTGGAACTGGGGGAATTGGGATGGAAGGATATCCTGCGGTTTTTTTACCCTTCGTTTGCCCAAAAAATATCCGCCGCCGAAGAACAGATCGGCGAGATCGAAGTCAAGGACGAGGAAACGGACACCCCATGCGAAAATTGCGGCCGCATGATGGTTATCAAATTCGGCCGTTTCGGCAAGTTCCTCGCGTGCCCGGGTTTCCCCGATTGCCGCAACGCCAAACCCATCTTGGAAGAAGCGGGCGTGGCGTGTCCTTTATGCGACGGCAAGGTCGTTATCAAGAAATCAAAAAAGGGCCGCATCTATTACGGTTGCGATGCGTACCCCGATTGCGAATTTATTTCTTGGAACCTGCCCACCGGGGAAAAATGCCCCGAATGCGGCGGATATCTGATGATTAAAGGGCGTAAGAAACGCGTCGTTGCGTGTAATGCGTGCAAGTTTACCAAGGACGCACCCGAAACGGAAGATTAAATCAATTCCACGGCCCTTTTTAATGAATCCTCCCACGGTCTCACTTCCATGAAAGCGAGGCCGTTTTTTATGCATTCCTGTTTGATCCAATTACCGTGGGCGACGCTGATTTGTGCGCGGAGGGTTTGCGGGTCACCGCCTTCGCGGGACTGGAAATTCTTAATCAACTGTTCTTCGTCCGACTCCATGACGAAAAGGGTCTTTACGCGGTCACCAAACGTCGCCGCAATTTCCGGGTCGATGAAATCCCCTTCGATGATGATGGGTACATTATCCTCGACGTGCCTTTCTACCACGGCCTTAAGCGCGGGCGCGTAGGCTTTGCTTACGTTGATCAGCCAATTTTTATTGCCCTCCACACCGAGCGATTGCCAGTTCGCGTTTTTGCCTTCGAATATAACGGGATGCGTTTCCGGCGTAATATATGCCATGACGGCTTGCGAAATATCGTCGAACTCCATCACGTTGACGCCGCCGTAATATACCGCCAGTGCATAAGCCAGCGTCGATTTACCCGTACCGGAGCCGCCTCCGATGATGAGTACCGTCCAATAACGTTCATTCTTTTCCATTTTTGTCTCCTTCTGTTTTGCATTTATTTAAATCCGTTTGTTTACCAACCATACTTAAATCCCCCATCACTGGCGATGAGTTGCCCGGTGATCCATTTCGCATGGCCGCTGTGCAGGAAGAGAAGCAGCTCAGCGGTATCCTCCGGCGTACCCCAGCGCCCCGAAGGGTGCTTGTCGGCGACGGCTTTGTGCACCTCACCGAAGCAATAACCTGTATCATTCGCACCCGGGTTGACGCAATTAACCCGTATGCCCTTGTCCCCCAGCGCGTACGCCGATTGGCGGCTGATGCAGATAATTGCTTCCTTGGCCACGCAATAGGCGATTTCGTTGATCATGGGAGATAGGTGCTGCCCGCTGGTGAACAGCGTAATCGCATTATCCCTCGTAGTATCCGCTTGCGCGGCGAAGGCTTGTATCATCATCATGGACGCGCGGATATTGACCGTCAAATGCGGGTCGATATCCTCCTCCGTCCATTGCCCGAGCGGCACGGCGGTACCGTAGCAATGGTTAAGCACCAAGCCGTCGAGCGTACCCAGTTTACCGATTGCTTCCCGCACGACTGCTTCGGCAGTTCCGTGCTTTGATAAATCCGACGAAGTCAACGCAATGACATCCAACCCCGCGTCACGATATTGTTCAACCAATATCTCCGTACCGTTTTCCATGGAAGTCAAGGCATTCCCCACGGATAAATCGTAATCGGAAAAACCATGCACCGCCACAACCGCACCCGCTTCGGCGAACCGCCGCGCCAGCGTCGCCCCGATACCCATCGGGCGCGAAACGCCCGTGATCAGGATTTTCCGCCCGTCCAAGCGGATGGTTGAAGGATTGACCGTTTTATGCATAAAAACCCCCGCGTATGTTTTATCCATGATAATACAATACACGGGGGATTCAATGGAAAACTCGATTTAAAATATTATGTATTAATCTTTCGTTTTTTACAGCATATATACGGCGAGCGGGGGGATTTACCGCGATTGCCCTTTTTTCTTCTTCTCCATTTTTTCCTCATACAATACACTGTCGGCGTTAAGGATCGCCGTCTCAAAGCATTCCTTCGTCGCTTCCTCCAGCACCACGCTGCCGATACTGCACGAAAGGGTATAAGGATGAGGTTGCGTATCGTTGTATTCGATCAGCTTAGCCCGTAGACGGGATTCCACATGTTCGGTCGCTTCTTTTGTTTTAACCGAGGAGAATACGATAAATTCGTCGCCGCCCATGCGTGCGATGATGTCTTCCTTGCGTAGGGTTTCCTTGAGGATATGCGCGAAGGCTGCGATGGCTTTATCCCCTTCCTTATGGCCGTAGTTGTCGTTGATAAACTTTAATCCGTCCATATCCATGAACATAACCACGGGCATCAATTCGGAATTGCGGCGGATCATCTCCATCCGCGCGTACACATATTGGAAGAAGCCCCTGCGGTTTAAGAGCCCGGTAAGCTCGTCCGTGATGGAAAGGGTTTGGATTTTTGTCAACAGCTCCGCGCCTTTTAACGCGGTGGCAATGTTGACGCGCAGGGTTTCGTATGCCTCGGTGGAGATTTCCGGGTCGTAGGGGAGCAGGATGGCGCCCAATTCCTCATCCATGAAAAACAGCGGGAAAAATAACAGCTTGCGCAGCTTGCGGTTAAAATCAAAGCCGTCAATGGCGGAATAATCGGAGAAGCGGATTGGGTTCCAGCTGTTTTGCTTTAGGTTAAATCGGTTGTCCCCATCGAAGCCGATTAACGTGTCAATCGTACGGTTCGCGTTTTCCGTGCCGAAAGGGATGGGTTCTTTATATAATCCCACCAACGCGATATCGATGGAGAATTCGGGCAGCAAGCGATACAGTTCGTCCGCAAACGTATCGATATCGAAAATCAGCACCAGCGAACTGGCCACCTGACGTAAAGCAAGGCGGACCTCATTCCGTTTGTTTTTTTGTGCATGTTCCTCGTTGATTGAGATCTTGTTGATCAAGGGAGCGGCATGTACCAACGTGGAAATGACCGTAGGTACGCAGGATACCTCTTGGCTGTAATGTTGCGCGCCCACCATAAAGACATCCAATACTTCGTGCCACAATTCATAATTGCCGGATTGGTGACCGTAATGGATCAACGCCTTATCCAAAATGTTTAAGAACGCTTTCCGATCGAAAACGCTTTCCTTGATACGGTCCGTCATGGCGGTGACCCATTCCCGGGCGTCCTGCTCGTTTGCTTCCGAACCCAGCAGGGGTACCAGCCATTGCATTAGGAAGGAAGCCAAATCATCCGCGTCGGGGTTGATATCCCGGTGCTCGCTTTCCTCCACTAAGCAACCGCAGGATTGGCGGCAGACGAAAACCGATGGGATATACGATATATCTTCCACCGGTTCGCCTTGGGTCTTTTTATGCAACACGCGGGTACAGGCTTGCCCGATTTTATGGAAATCCTGCTTGACGGTGCTGATGGTGGGGACAAAGGTGGCTGAGCTTTTATCGTCGTCAAAGCCCGTGACCGCGACTTCCGCGGGTACCAAAATATTACGGTTTCTAAGCAGGTTCATCATACTGATGGCGGAATCGTCGTCGCTGGCGGCGACGGCGTCCATGGGCAGCTTACGTTCATCCAACAGCTCGAGGGCTGCTCTGTGCCCGCCATCCGGCGTAAAGTCACCCTTCACCACATAACGGTCGTCGAAGGGTATACCGTTGTCCGCAAGGGCTTTTTTGTAGCCGATGAACCGTTCCTCGGCCTCCCGATTATCGTCGGGCCCCGTAATGAAGGCGATCTTCCGCTTACCGTGGACGCGTATGAGGTGGTCCACCGCGCCGTAGATGCCGCCGATATTGTCCGACATAACCGCGGGGAAGCCGGGTATGATATTGGAAATAGAAACGCAGGGGATGTCCCGCGGGATTTTCGATACATACTCCAAGAATGTCTTTTTTACCTTGGCTTGGTGATCGAAGAACCCGGAAAAGAAGATGACGCCGTCAAGAGATTTGTTGTTGCATATCGCATCGAAGCATGTGTCGAAATGGTATGATATACCGCCGGTATGGGCCAGTTTGGAAGCCATCACATAGGAAATCAAATGGATATCATGTTCTTCCGCGTAGTCGACGATACCGCGCCATATTTCATATTGTATGGTGGTGTCGATGGTATAAAACAATACGCCGAACGTCATACCGCTCCCCCTAACTTTTGTGCAACACTATGTACCCTTTACTTTAATACGGAATCTTATACCATTGTTTGCAAAAGACTGCAAGGAAAGTAATAAAAAACGGGGCACACCTTCACAAAGGTTACCCCGTTTTTGTTGGGCGTCGGATTTTATCCGCCGTACCCCATACGCTTCAAGCGGTCCATTTCGTTCGCCAGCTTACGGGCACGGCGAGTTTCCATTTCCGCCAGAAGAAAGAAGCCGCGATTATACTTGCGGAATTGGTGGATGGTGTAAGCGAACGACATCGTCCACAACGTGAAAGTAATCCCGACAAAAAACCCCAGTTCAAACTGTCTGAACGTGAACATGGAATCGAATAACGCTGCCAGGAATAAATACCCCGGCAGCAGCCCCAGCGTATGCCAAAACATCCTGCGGCGGGTGGAAATACGTTTTTTCGCCAGCGCGTAGAGGTTGGCGTCGATGTGGGGCGGGATTTCGTTTTTGTCGGTTCCGCTTGGGTTAGGCGCGGTGGGGATGCCGTCCGTTTCGGCTTCCCATTCCTCCGCGGCGTCGGGCAGGAAGCGGATTGCGGTGTGCGTTTCGTCCGTCCATAAGGCGCGTTGTTGCTTGACGAGCTGCCTGGCGCGGCGCGAAAAGGTTTCGCCGATACGTTTGCCGTCGGCGTCGTATAAGGTGACTTTGGTATCTATCTTGGTTTCCATAAAGAGACTCCTTTACATGCGGAATACATAACATAAACGTTGCGCCAAGCGGTTTTTACGCGGTGCCGTTGAACCGAACGACAACCCGCGCCCATGGGTGCCTCCCAAACTGCGCTTTCATGCCATATTACACTTATATACGTAGGCGATGGGTTTATTTATTCAACGAAAACCGCCGAGTACCAATTTAATTCCGCGTTATGGTCCAGTGCCACTGCCAGCGGCAGCTTGAATTTGTGTACGGTTTTAAACACGTCGATACCCACGGCGTGGAAAGCGGGCCGCGCTTTTGCGGGTACGCGGCAGGGTTCTTCGGTGATCTTCGAGCATTCCTTGCACAACCCGCAATCAGATAACGAAAACGCGAAGTAATAACCGTCCAAAAAGCACGCCCGTTCGATTTCGTAGGAAATCCTTTGGCTTGCGGCTTTATCCGCGCAGCCGATGATAATCCCCCACTTGTAGCGCGAAAGGATTTCTTCATATTCCTTCATGTTAAGCGGGGATTTTTGAAACGGGCAGGTGTGGTTGCGCCCGTAGTCGGGGCAGCCGAAGATACACTTCAACGCTACGCGGGGGTCGAAAGCGATGTCGCCGATTTCGAAACGTACGGCGTTCCTTGCGCCCATGTCAAGGGCTTGTTGTATGTATTTCATGAATAATCTTCCTTTTCCTTCAAATTTTGGATATGATACCACAGACGGCGATAATATTACATTTTATCGAAAAGGGAGGTCATTCCATGGCACGGCTGTCAACCAGCATCCGTTCGGCGGCGTTGGGTCTTAATACCCACGTCGAAGTTATCTTCCCCCAAGCCAACCCGGAAGGGGTCATTACGCGGCGGGTACTTTATTTGCTGCACGGCATGACGGGCAATTCGTCGTGCTGGGTGAATAATTCCCGCATCACGCACCATATCCACCACAAGCACCCGTTTATCGTGGTGATGCCCGAAGTACAAAACAGCTTCTACACGGACATGAAACACGGAGCGGATTACTTTACCTATGTCGCGTACGAATTACCCAAGATCGTCGAAGAAATTTTTAACGTGAAGCACACGCGGGAAAATACGTATGTGGCGGGCTTGTCCATGGGCGGATACGGCGCGGTTAAGTGTGCGCTGACACGACCGGAATTTTATTGCGCGGTTGCTTCCTTTTCGGGCGCGGTGGACGCGGAAAGCATTTATCACAGACTTCTGCCCGGTACGGACGAACGGCATAAAAAGTTAGCCGTTTCGATCGCGGGGGAGGAATTGAAGGTGCCCGAAGGCGGCAACTTGTTTGCATTGGCGAGCAACCTCGCGGACAAACCCGAAAAGCCTCGCATCCTCGTTACCTGCGGCGATAAGGATTTTTTGCTGGAGGATAACCGGCGCTTCGACGCGCACATGAAGGCACTACCGTTCGAATACGCTTACAAGGAATGGGCGGGCGACCACGACTGGGATTTTTGGGAGGAATCGCTGCCCGTGATGTTCGATTTCTTTAATAGTGAGGGTGAATTCGCATGAAAAATTTTATGTGTGACGATTTCCTTTTACAAAACGAAACCGCGGTCGAAATCTATCAATCCATCCGCGAACTGCCGATCATCGACTACCATTGCCACCTTAACCCCGAAGCCATCGCCACGAATAAACGCTTCAAAAATATCACCGAATTATGGTTGGGCGGGGATCATTACAAATGGCGGTTGATGCGGCACAACGGCGTACCGGAAAGCCACATCACGGGCAACGCGCCCGACCACGAGAAATTCGACGCGTGGTGCGCCGCGCTTGAAGCCGCCATCGGCAACCCGCTGTACCATTGGTCGCACATGGAGCTGCGACAATACTTTGGTTACGACGGGATAATCAACGCGGAAAACGCGGCGGAAATCTACGCGTTTTGTAATGCGCAAATCGAAAAAGACGATTTTACCGTGCAGAACTTGCTGAAACGTTCGCGGGTGGAATGGCTGGCTACGACGGACGACCCCGCCGACACCCTTAAGCACCACACGAAGATACGATACGACAACATACCCGGGTTGGCGAAGGTACTCCCCACCTTCCGCCCGGGTATTTTATTGGAACCGGGTAATCCGGGTTTTGCGGAATATATAAAAAGATTACGGCTCGCCGCCGGTATGCGTAATGAAATAATCGATTGGGATTCGTTGCTTGAGGCGTTGGTAAATCGGTTGGACTTTTTTACGCAAAGAGGTTGCGTGATCTCCGACCATGCTTTGGACCCACCCGTCTTTGACCCCGCCGTAAGTGATACGAAAGCGACGCTCGCCTTCCGTAAGGCCCTGCGCGGCGAAGCCCTCACGTACGAGGAAACCATCGGTTACAAAACGCGCTTGTTCTCGTGGCTGAGCGAACAATATACGAAACGCGGTTGGGCGATGCAGCTCCACATTGGCGCGATGCGCAATAATAACACGCGTATGCATAACCTGCTGGGTGCCGACACGGGTTATGATTCAATCGGCGACGCACCGTTCGCGCAGACGCTTTCCCGTATTCTGGACGATTTGGAAAACCGTGATGCCTTACCCAAAACGATTTTATATTGCCTGAATCCCACCGCCGACGAAATACTCGCGACGATGATCGGTAATTTCGCGGGGCGCGGCATTCGCGGGCGGATGCAGTGGGGTGCACCGTGGTGGTTTAACGATACGAAGCCCGGTATGGAAAAACACTTGATTACGCTCGCTTCGCTTGGAATGCTTGCCAATTTTATTGGGATGCTGACGGATTCGCGCAGTTTTATTTCCTACCCGCGGCACGATTATTTCCGCAGGATTTTAGCCAACCGCATCGGTACATGGGTACAGGACGGCGAATTCCCGCGGGATATGGAATTGCTGAAAAAAATCGCGGGGGACATCGCATACTTTAACGTGAAAGGATATTTCGCGTGAAAGGATACTTCGCTTGAAAACGAAAATATTGGCCCACCGCGGTTCGCATTTAAGCCGCGGCGCGGGCGAGAACGTCTTCGCGCCCGAAAATACGCTCGAAGCCTTCCGTCTGGGCATCGAGCAGGGCGCGGACGGTATCGAACTGGACGTACACCTGTCCAAGGACGGCGAAGTCATGGTTTTCCATGATTTAACGCTCGAACGTATGACGGGTGAGCCGGGTCGAATTTGTGACTTTACCGCGGAGGAATTAAAACGGTTGGATTTCCCCATCCCTACCTTAGATGAGGTGTACGGTTTGATTAACGGATTATCCATAACCCGCAATCGTCCCTTTACCGTTAATGTGGAATTAAAGACCACTGAAGAGGTCTACCCCTCCCTCCCCGCCAAATTGTTGGATTTGCAAGACAGGATCGGGCCGTCCAAAATCATCTATTCATCCTTTAATCATTATTCCTTGATGGACATTCGCCGAATCGACCCGTGTGCGTACATCGGCCTTTTGTACAATCTGCCACTCGTGGACCCCTATATTTATGCGCAACGATTGGGAGCGAACGCCATCCATCCGCCGTGGCAAATCATCGCCGCGTTACCGAATACCGTTGACGATTGCCATACGTTGGGCATCGAGGTCAACGTATGGACGGTAAACGATGAAGCGTATATCCGCAAAATGCTTGCGTGCGGGGTGGATACGGTCATCACCGACAAGCCTGATGTGGCAGTTGCACAATTAAACCATTGCGGGTGTATGCAGAATTGGTTATAATGCCGAATGCGTTAATTTAACGTATATTATATTGTAGCGATAAATCAAAGGGGAAATGGACATGATTAACACGCTTTATTACGGCATACAGCGGATGACAGCGGTCTTGAGTGATTTCGGTATCATCGGCACACCGGGCAACCAACCCGCGGGCAACGTAAACCCGGGGGAGGTGGCACACCAAGTGGCGAACAACGTACCCGCGGACGCACCCGTCGGGGGTATGGGCGGATGGACGATGATCCTTATCTGGGGCGGCGTGATATTGGTCATGTATCTGCTGATGTTCCGCCCGCAACGCAAGCGTGAAAAAAAACTTAAGGAAATGCAAGCCGCCATCTCCGTCGGCGACAATGTAATCACAAACGCGGGTTTGTTCGGGCGCATCGCCGATGTGGGCGAGGATTGTTTTATCATCGAATTCGGCACCAACCGGAATATCCGCATCCCGATACTCAAATCGGAAATCGTGGGTATCCGTTCGCCGAAGATGACCCCGCAAGCTATCGACGCCCCGGCAGGGAAGGAATGATCGGGAGTTAGGGACCAAGAACTAAAAAGGGGGAATCGAAATGTTGCAATTAGCTGTGGTATTGCTGGCAATCGGGACGCTGGCGCTTTTGTTGGAGCTGTTGATACCCGGTTTCGACGGTTTTATTTGCGGCATCATCGGCATCATCGCGTTGGTGCTGTCGGCGGTTTTGGCCGTTATCTTTCACCCCAACGGATGGATATTCGTCGGTTTTGGGGTGATGACGCTGGGTTTGCTCGGCGGGTTTGTCTATAACTTCGTAACCAAACGGCAATTGCAGGGCCGCGTCATCCTTAACGACAACTTGGCGGAGGACCCCGACGCCGTGGGGGACTTATCCGGCATGGTAGGCAAGGAGGGGGTTGCCGTCACTATCCTGCGCCCGTACGGCGAGGCCGAGTTTAACGGTATCCGTATGGAAGTGGCCGCCGTCGGCACGATGATTGACCTCGGCACGAAGGTAAAAGTATTGGAAACGCAAGGGACCAAGGTTGTCGTAGGTGTAACAGACGGTAATTGATGCCATGAGGCATATACTTGTAATCAACCCCATTCATTTATAAACGGAGGTCATCAATGGACAGGATATTTTTATTACTCAATCCCCCGATAGGGGACTTTCCCGTGGTCGGCGTGGCGATCGCCGCTGCGATCCTTTTATTCATCGTATTGTTCCTGCGCTTTGTACCGCTGGGGTTATGGATTTCCGCCATGGCGTCGGGCGCGAAGGTAGGCATCGGTTCGCTTATCGGGATGCGCTTGCGTAAGGTCAACCCCGTGCATATCGTACGCCCGTTGATCAAATGCACGAAGGCTAATATCCCCATCCCCGTAAGCCAGTTGGAAGCGCACTATCTCGCGGGCGGGCGCGTGGACGCGGTCATCAATGCGCTTATCGCCGCTCATCGTGCGAACATCGAGTTGCCCTTCGAAAAAGCCGCCGCCATTGATTTGGCCGGGCGCGACGTTTTCGACGCCGTACGCATGAGCGTTAACCCCAAGGTCATCGAAACGCCCATGATCTCCGCCATGGCTATCAACGGTATTGAGGTAAAAGCCGTGGCGCGCATTACCGTACGCACCAACATCCAACGCTTGGTGGGCGGCGCGGGTGAAGGGACGATCATCGCCCGCGTGGGCGAAGGTATCGTCTCCACCATTGGTTCCGCCAAATCCCACCGCGACGTACTCGAAAACCCCGACCTCATTTCCAAAACCGTACTCGCCAAGGGTCTCGACGCAGGCACCGCCTACGAAATCCTCTCCATTGACATCGCCGACGTGGACGTGGGCCGTAACATCGGCGCGCACCTCCAAATCGAGCAAGCCGAAGCCGACAAAAAGATCGCCGAAGCCAAGGCTGAGGAACGCCGCGCCCTCGCCGTCGCGCAGGAACAGGAAATGCGCGCCGAAGTCGAGCGTATGCGCGCCAAGGTAGTGGAAGCCGAAGCCGAAGTGCCCAGTGCGCTCGCGCAAGCCCTGCGCGAAGGAAAGATGGGTTATATGGACTATATCAATCTCGAAAACCGCAAGGCCGACACCCTCATGCGCACAAATATCGGAACCGCGCAAATGGATGTATCGGTGAAACCCGGCGGCGGAAAATAAAAAAATAAAACCCAACGTTAAAAAGGGGATTGCCGAAAGCAACCCCTTTTTTGTTTTTGCGTTAATTGTATATTACTCCGTTCCTTCAACCAAATCATTGTACCATTTTACGGAAAGTATATACGCGTCGTTTACGTAGGAGGCGTCCAGTTGGTGCTGGTCTACGAACTGCGCGACCGACTCCCAATTGGCGTATTCGTAATTTTCGAAGAAGCTGAGTATGTCGGAATAGACACCCTCCTTGGAAAGGAGGGATTCGCGGATGTCCTCCTCCACGGGCAAGTCGGCCATAAGCTCCTCGCGGGTGGTGTCCAGGGCGATGTGCAAAAGCGACAGCATCCCGATCATGAAAAGTTTCTGCGGGTTTCGGCGGATGCGGAAATGCGGCGCAAGGAGCTCGCCGAAATGCGCGCGGATGAGGGAAAGGCGGATGAGCTCGATGGGTTTATCTTCGGCCGCGCCGCGCAGGGCGAGTACGGCAATCCATTTCTTCAGGTTGTCTTCACCGAGGTAAGCGATCGCGCTGCTTATGGAGGTCACGTTACGCAAGCCGACGGCGGCGGAGTTAAGGATACGAAGCAGCTTGTAGGAAAGGGCCACGTCGGAGGCAATGATCGCGCTGATTTCACGGAAGTCCATATACCCTTCGGTGTTGGAGAGCTTCATCAGCCGCAAGTAATTTACCTTGAGGGGATTAATTTCCTTGGATACTTGCCCGACGACGGGCTGGCGAAAGTAAAAACCCTTAAAAAGATGGAAACCCGCGTCCCTTGTGGTATTATATTCGGCTAAGGTATCCACACCCGTAGCCACAAAACGCTTGCCGTACGAGGATGCGATGATTTTCTTCTGTTTGGCGATGTCGGCGTCGCGGGACGAAAATATGCAATAATCCGCGAGGCTCATCAAATCTTCTTCGAGTGCGTTGCTCCGCAGGTTTGTGATGGCTAATTTGTAACCGTGTTTCTTTAATAATGAATACAGCGCGAAATCCGCGTTGCGCTTCTCCTCTGTCATTTTTTCCGGCAGGTTCAACTGAACGATGAACTTCTCCCGCGGCAGGTTATGCAACACCGCGGGGCTGAGCAATTGCTTGGAGAACGCAATAAAATAATGCAGCTTATCGTCAAGGTTGTGCAAGCCCATCGCGTCCAGCGTCCTGTTAAAGTCCTTCAAATCCACGGATGATTCCGTTTCGTCGCTTTCGTCGCTGCAATCCATCAATTCATAGCCGAATGTCTTGCCCACGCTGGTGAGCACGGGTTGGATATTGATATACACATCCTTAAATTTTTGCGCCGTGTCGTATTGGTTGATGAAGAATATGATTTGGTTACGGCCTTCGGCTTTCGCTTGGTACAGCGCAATGTCCGCTTTACGCAGGGTTTCCGAAAGGGTTGTGCCGTCACGCGGGAACAAGGAAACCCCCATGCTCAGCGTACAGGTCAATTCGATATTGGGTAATGAATAGGAGCGCAAGGCTGCCGAAAGAAGGTTATTATAATGATAGATAATTGAATCGTCGGAATCGAATCGGTTGGCGGGGTCGGTGTACAGCAGGACAAATTCGTCGCCGCCTAAGCGGTATAAATTCCCCGCGAACGCTTTTTCGCTTTCGAGGTGTTCGGCCAATCTGCGCAGAACGATATCACCCGTATTATGCCCGTATGTATCGTTTATCGCTTTAAAATGGTCGAGGTCAAACAAGGCGACGATGCCGGAAAGTTCACCCAATTCGATACGGGGTTCGAGCGCGGTGAAGTCTTCCTTGAGCCGGGTACGGTTGGGTACACCCGTGAGTTGGTCAATGTATGCCAGTTCGTAGAGGCGTTTTTTGGTGGCGATCTCTTCGGTGATGTCGTTTAGGGTGAAGATGAAGGCGGGGTTGTCGTCTATCCAATTGATGGCCGTACAGCGCACTTGGTATGAACGGCCCTTTGTATCCTCGATTTCGAATACACCCTGCACGGCCTTCGACCGGCTAATGCCGTAGGGGCAATGCGAACAAAGCGCGGGGAACGTTGCGGCGTATCCCGTACGGCAATCATGGGAAAATCCGCTGTCGGTGTACATGCGGGCCTTCGCGCGTTCATTGGTGAAGAGTACCTCGCAGCGTTTCCGCACGACGAGCACTTCCAGTTCCATCGGGTCGAGTATGCCGCTGATATCCCCCAGAAAATCCCGTATATCGGTTTTTTTAAATTTTTCCTTGATGCGCGTAATGGGGTTCTTCATACAAACGCTCCTTACGGAAAAGGATATGTAAATAATATTCGATTATAATCAAACAGCCGTTTTGTAAGATTATATCGGTTAGTCTATACTATATCACAACCACAGAAAGAATAGGTATGTATATTATGCAAAAAATCAACGGAAACACAGATGGGATACGACGTTCGTACCTCACGTTATTGGAATCCCTTTTTGAAGCGGAAACCGACCGCAAGGCGTTTTGTCCGCCGGTGATCATAGAAACCTTGGCGGCGTTTACCGGGGCGACGGGGCGCGAGGCCATGGTTTACCTCGACCGCTCGGGCCGTATCGAAACGATCAACGTAGGCGGGCAGGACCGCGTATCGCTTCCGACCGTAAGCAAACGCCGTTCATCCGACCGTTTGAGCGGCATCCGCTGCATCCATACCCACCCGGGCGGCAACGGCGAATTATCCGACGTGGATATCCAATCGCTTAAAACCCTGAAATTGGATGCGATGGCCGCCGTAGGCGTTTCGGAAGGGAAACCCACGTTTATGTGCGTAAGCATCCTGGGGGAACGGATTGGGGAAGAGGATTTTACGGTGATCAACTTCGCGCCGACACGGCCCGAAGCCGTAAATGATGAACAATTATGGGCGGAGATCCACGCCGCCGACGAACGTATCCGACCGATGGAAGCCAAGAAGGCCGAAGCCGAAATCGCACGCGCCATATTGGTGGGCGTAGGCGATAAAGGGAACGAAACCCTCGAGGAACTGCGGCAGCTTTCCGACACCGCCGGTTTTATCACGATCGGCACACTGTACCAACCGCGTGCCAAGTCCGATAAGGCAACCTATTTGGGCCAAGGGCGTTTGCACGATTTGGTGTTGGAAGTACAGCGGCTTAACGCCGATACGGTCATCTTCGACGACGAGCTTACCCCCGCGCAAATACGCAATATCCAAAAGGTACTAGGCAAAACTGAAATCATCGACCGTACGGCCCTAATCCTCGACATCTTCTCCGGCCGGGCATCCACCCACGAAGGGCGCTTGCAAGTCGAACTGGCGCAAGCCAAATATATGCTGCCGCGTATGACGGGTTTTTGGACGCACCTGAACCGTATGGGCGGCGGCGGCGCGGGTGGCGGCGGCGCGAGGCGGGGCGAGGGCGAAACGCAGCTTGAAGTAGACCGCCGTATCCTGCGTAAACGCGTGGATGAATTGGAACGCGAAATCGATAAGGTAAAAGCCCGCCGCGAAGTACAGCGTACCCAACGCGAACGCGCCAACATCCCCGTCGTCGCGCTCGTCGGATATACCAATGCCGGCAAGTCCACACTTATGAACCGCCTTTCCGGCAGCGACGTATTGGCCGAAGATAAGCTGTTCGCCACGCTCGACCCCGTTTCACGCAGGGTCAATTACGGCAGCGGCGAATTCCTTTTGGTCGATACCGTCGGCTTCATCCACAAGTTGCCGCACGATTTGGTCAACGCCTTCCGCGCGACGCTGGAGGAAACGAAATACGCCGACCTGCTTATCCACGTGGTGGATGCCTCCTCCGACGAACGCGAAAAGCAAATGGAGGTGGTCGGCACGGTCTTAAAAGAATTGGGCGCGGGAAGCAACCCGACCCTGCTTGCGTTTAATAAATGCGATGTCATAAACGATACAAACGACATCCCGCGGAGCAAAAACCCGGGCGAATCCGTCATCGTCATCTCTGCAAAGACCGGCATGGGTATGGACGCATTAAAAAAAGCGGTGACGCAAGCCTTATCCAACCTGCGTACCGCGATAAAGATCCTGCTCCCCCTCAACGCCGGGGCGATGGTTTCCCGCATATACGAAGTGGGCAAGGTGGAGGAATGCGAATACCGCGAGGACGGGATATACCTTTCGGCTGTCGTACCCATGGCGGACGCCATGCGGGTGAAGGCGATGGCTGCGTTGGGATTTGATTAGTGTTCACGAAGGTTAAGTATGGGAGGCGCGGCATGGAACCGTGTATTTGCGGAACGCCCGTTAAATTGGGCGTAAGGGTCGCCGAAAAAGCGGCAGCGTTGTTAAATGAAGCTATTGCAGTGAAGGGTTCGGCGCGGATCATCTTATCCACCGGGGCGTCGCAGTTCGAAACGATCAAGAACCTGCGGGCGGCGGACGTGGATTGGGCAAAAGTGGAGATGTTCCATTTGGACGAATACATCGGCGTGGGCGCGGACCACCCCGCGAGCTTCGTGGGGTATTTGCACAAACGTTTTATCGGGGACGGGATTAAATTAAAGGAGGCGCACTTCATCGACGGCCTTGCCGACCCCGCGCGGGAAATGGCGAAGGTTTCTTCAGAATGGGCGAAGGCTCCGATCGATGTCGCATTGATCGGCATCGGCGAAAACGCGCACATCGCCTTTAACGACCCTCCCGCGGATTTTGAAACGAAGGAAGCCTTCATCATCGTGAACTTGGACGAAGCGTGCAAGCTCCAGCAAGTCGGCGAAGGATGGTTTCCGTCAATAGATGACGTACCCAAGCAAGCCATTACCATGACGCCTTACGCCATCATGCAAAGCAAGGCGATCCTGTCGGCTGTACCCTACCCGCAAAAGGCGAAGGCCGTAAAAAAGGTAATGGAAAGCAGCGTATCAAACCTCGTCCCTGCCACGATATTAAAAGCCCACGCAGATTGGACGTTGTTCTTGGACGGGGACTCGGCGGCGTTATTGGAAAAAGGGGGCCCGTTATGAATAAAAAGGTAAAAATCGGTTACATCGGCGGCGGTTCGATGGGTTGGGCGTGGTCCGTGATGAAGGATTTGGCGCTGGAGCCCGCGTTGTGCGGTGAGGTGCGCTTGTACGACATCGACCATGAATCGGCGAAGGCCAACGTAAAGATCGCCGCCTTTTTAAATAACCACGAAAAAACCGTGGTAAAATGGGAGTACACCAATGCGACTACCTTAGGGGAAGCGTTGGACGGGGTGGATTTTGTCATCATATCGATCCTGCCGGGTACGTTCGACGAAATGAAATCCGACGTACACGCGCCCGAGGCTTACGGTATATACCAATCCGTGGGCGACACCACCGGCCCCGCGGGTATCGTCCGCTCCATGCGTACCGTACCGATGATGGCGGTGATTGCCGAAGCCATCCAACGGTATTGCCCCGAAGCGTGGGTAATTAATTACACCAACCCCATGGCGGTGTGCGTAGGTACGCTGTATAAGGTTTTCCCGAAGATAAAAGTCTTTGGTTGCTGCCACGAAGCGTTCCATACGTTAACGCTGTTCCAATGGATGCTGGAGGAGGAAACGGGCGGGCAAATAAAAAAGGAAGATATCCGATTAAACATATCGGGCGTCAACCATTTTTCTTGGGTCGATAAAGCGAGCTGCGGGCAAACGGATTTGCTCCCGCTGTTCGGCAAATACGCGGATAAATACGACGCCGAGGGCTACAGCCTGTGGGGCGGTGACCGCGACCCCGAAAATTACTTCCGCAACCTTAACATGGTATGTTTCGATTTATACCGCCGTTACGGTGCGATACCCGCGGCGGGCGACCGCCACATCGCGGAATTTTTGCCGTGGTATCTAACAAACCGCGAATCCTGTGAAAAATGGGGCTTCGGTCTGACGCCCGTTTCCGTGAGGAAAAAATGGCAGACGGAGTTGTTGGCCAAACGTGAACGTATTCTTAACGGGGAAGAATCCTTCGAACCAAACCGCTCCGGCGAGGAAGGCACGAAGCTGATTAAGGCGTTGCTTGGCATCGAGGACATGATCACCAACGCCAACATCCCCAACGTCGGCCAAGCGGAAGGACTCCCCGACGGCGTTATCGTGGAGACAAACGCCGTATTCGGCCGTGATTCGGTACGGCCGGTATGGGCGGGCAGGCTCCCCGCCCGCGCACATTTATTGGTGGAAAAACAAGCCCGCCAACAGGAAAACCTGATGCGGGCTTGTATGGATAAAAATATCGATTTGGCGTTTGCCGTCTTTTTGGAAGATAACCTCGTACGGTTGGACGCGGACAAAGCATGGGAATTATTTGTCAGGATGCTGCGTAACACACAGGCATACCTTACGGCGTGGGATATCCCGTAACCTACCCCGCGTGCGGGCAACGCGCGCCGCATCCGCCGCTTGACGGGCAGGGGGCGTGCGTGGGTATCGGCCTCGATTTACCGCCCTTGATATAAGCGGGCGGGTTAATGAACAGCGTTTCCATTTCAAACGAGCCGCATTCCGGGCAGGGGATGCGGTTTTCCGTTTTCTCCGCCATGGTGGCGCGGATGTTGTGTTCGGTTTGGCAGGTTTTGCAAAGCAAATCGTAATAAGGCATGGTTAGCCATCCTTTCCCTTTAACATTTTGATCACCGCCAGCACCAGAAACATATAATGCGACGAACCGCCGCCCATCACGTATTCCACCTGCTGCCACAAATAGGGGAAGGTGAGCAGCTCGGGTAGGTCGGGACGGATGAGTGCCGTGCCCGATACCACGCCGCCGGGGATATACGACCAATCGGCGCGGTTAAGCCCGTAGCCGACGGCGGCGGATTTCGCGCCCACACCCGAAGCGAAGGATACCGAATCCGGACCGGGGTGACAGCCCAGCACGAAGTTAAGCGAATCGTATACCATATCGGGCGGGAAAATATCGGGGTAATGCGTGTGCAGGTAATAATACTCGAAGCCCGCGCGTTGGATACCCCAACCCGCGCCCCAAATATGCGGGCGGTAGGGGATGCCGTAAGGGGTTTCGCCGCTTTGCTCGGTTAAACGGGCGGAAAGGATGGGGAGGGACTTTCGGATCGCGGCGGAGAAGTCCTCGTCGTTTATGGCTTCTTCCGCGCGGGCGATGACCCAACCGAGGTTGCCCATGTGGTTATGGGCGATGTTTCCGGCGATAAAGTCGGTATGCTTGATTAAATAATCCTTATATTTTTCGTCCTTCGTTGAAAGGAGCAGCTCCGCCGCGGCGTGGATTTTCGCGTTTGTCACGGCGTTGCGCCCGTTCCATCCGCTTTCCTCTCCGATTGCCTCCGGGTCGATGGCGTCGAATATTTCACGGGCGAAGCGTAACGCTTCGTTGCCCAAGGTATCGTTAAAGCCATTTAACGCGCGCGCGACGGCGGCAAGCTGCGCGGCGGTGGTAAGCTCGCGGCGCGGGTTGTACTCGGTGAAGAGCCAACGGTCGTCGTTATTTTCTTTAATGCCGTCGGTCATGGCCATGCTGTCGCCCAGATGTACGTATTGGCGCAGGTTGCGTTCAATGATCCCCCTAAAATGTCTGCCGACCGCCCGCAAAGCGTTGATCACGCACAACGCGCCGTGTTCGATTTGTTGCAACAGGTCGTTCTTGCCGTCGGGCTGGTGGATTTCCACGGTTTTTGTTTGTTGGCATATCGCCGTCGCGTCGTGGTTAACGTCGAAGGTTTCATAAATAAGTGACAGGATATACGCTTCGCCCGCTTGGGATTCGACGCGCAGGTCAAAGTCGCCCGCGTCGTGCCAGCCTCCCGCGTCCAGCCCCCCGATAAAATCGCCCGGTTGATAATCGCACAGCGTCGTGGGGCCTTGCCTGTAACCGTCTATGTGGTTGTAATCCGTGGGGGCCATTTGCGCGTCGTCGATATGGCAAAGGCCGTGCCATACGCGGTACTTTTCGCTCACGCGCATGTGGCACATTTGCACGGGCAGGAAGTATTCCAGCACAGGCTGCCATACGCCGTGGTCGTATACGTCCTCCGATATGATAAAAACGGAGGATTCCGACGCGCCGTATTTAATTTGATACAAGCCCGCTTCGCGGATGTGTGAAAAATCGAACCTTATATAATCGTACCGCAGGAAGCGACCCCATTCTTCTCCGGCGGTCGCGTAGGCTTTTTCGCTCCCGTTTGCGGTAATTTTATACAGCGTGGGGATTTCGCGCTTGATTTCGTTCTTATCCAGTTCGATGATCGCGGCTTTGGGTTGTAATGGATGATAACCGACTTGGGAGGTTTGTATGACGGGTTCATATTTCCAATCCTGCACGGCGTTGGGTGTGATGACCCATTCCACCGCGTTTTTGGTTTTGCCCGCGGGGATTTCCGAACTTAGCACGAACCAGCCGTTGTTATGGTTCATACGCCCGTCGTAGAGTTTTATGTCCGCACCCTTCGATTCGACGGTCAACCGGTTATACGGGCAATCGGGGCGGGATACGAAAATCTTACCCGTTGCGTACGGCGTTGCGATTAAGTCATCCGTTGTCATCGGGTTGTATGTGCCGCTTGTCAGGTCAAACAAATTGCCGCGGGCGTCGGGCAGGGCAAATTCCCCTGTGTGCGGGTGGTTTGGCGGCAATGGCATGGGTTTACCGTTTGGCTGCATGGGGAACAGGCCGACCGCATCGTCCATCATCCACGGCTTACCGAACAACGCGCCCGGGAACAACTCCAAATTAAAGCAAAGTTTGCCCAAAAACCGCTCCGGTACGGGCGCGGATAAATCCACGGTGACGGTTACCGATTCGCCCGTTCCCCTGACCGTAACGGTATAACCGAACTCGAAATCGGGGTAGATCATGGGGTTAAAACCCCTCAAATGGCGATCTTTATCGGGGTATGACAATGAGGTCGTGATCGTATTCGCTTCCTCGTCCAATATACGCTCGCCTTGCTTGGGTACGGGCTGCCATTGGCCGGGGGTTTGTTCGAAGCGGACGTCGCCGTTGGTGGCTACTCGGTTGCCGTGCATGATGATGCTCACGCCGGATTGGTGACCTTCGGGGTAAATGTCGTCGAAGGCCATCATGTTTACCCCGCCGTTTTCGAAGTAACCCGTGTCCTTGTTGAGCAAAATCGCTTTTACCATTATCATCAAACCTTCCGGATTATAGATTCAATACAAGCGGAAACAACAAAATCACCAACAGATAGGCTAAGACGTTATACAGCCCGCCTACCTTTATATAGTCCTTGAAGCGGTAACCCCCCGCCAAGGTCATCGTCATGGGCGGGGTGGCCATAGGCGTGGCGTAGCCGATGCTGGCAGCGATGGCAACAGCCATAGCCACGGAGCGTACGTCGTAACCCAGCTCAATCGCGGAAAACACACCGATGGGTAAAATTAACGCGGCGGTGGCCGTGCTGGACATAAAGTTGGTCAGCACAACCGCAATCAACGCCAGCACCGCGCACAACAGCCATGGCGTAACCGCGTTGCCCAAAAACGTTATCGTACCTTGCGCGATCATCAAACCCGCGCCGCTTTGTTCAAGCCCCGCGGCGAAGCCGAAGGAACAACCGAAGATAATCAGCGTAGTCCAATCCATCTTTTGGTAGGCGGTCTTTTGGTTGATGCACTTCGTCGCGATGCACACCGCCGCCCCGGCCATGGCGACGACCCCGGGTGACCACCATTCCCGTATAAACGCCGTCACGCAAAAGATCAGCACGCTTACGGCGATAACCATACGGATGATTTGCGCTTTCGAATACTTAACGGGGGTTGTTTCAACTTCGGAACAATTTGTGCCGATGACGTCCGTTACTTCTTCGAAGTTAAACGCCTTTTTTTGCAATTTATAACCGACGGTAAGCGCATACACCAACAGCAACGCAAACAGCGGCAGCCCGAACATACCGATATCGAAAAACCCCATCGGCTCATGGCCGCCGTCGATGAGTATCCGCTGGGCGATCAACTGCGGCGGACTGCTAACGAGCGTCAGCCCCCCACCCGTCACCGCCGCCATGCCCACAATCATATAGGTGTTCTTTTTGGTCAGCTTGCCCCCGCTCGCCCCGATGGACGACGCCGCAAGCGGCAGCATTATCGCCGCCGTAGCGGTGTTGGATAAAAACGCGGAAATAGGGATCGCCACGAGGATCAACGCGGCGATGAATACCTTCTCGTTTGTGCCGACCAGCCCGATGATTTTTTTGCCCATCAGCGGAGCCGCACCCGTTTCAAACAACGCGTTGCCCACGGTGATCATCCCCGCCATCAAAAAAACGATGTCGTTCCCAAACCCGGCGAACGCCGTGGTAAATGGGATGACACCGAATACCGCCATCGCCAAACACGCCAATATCGACGTGGTGGCAAGCGGGATATACTCCGATATGAATAAAACCATCATGATGCCGATGATAATCAGCGCAATGGCAGCGGGTTCCAAGTGATGTCGCTCCTTTATTCGGCGAACTTTAATTCACGTTTTAACGCGGTTTGTAAAATCGCGGACACATTGATACCTGCCCTGTCCGCCTCCCTGTTCAACCACGAAGGCAACGAAACATTACGGCGAACGGTTCGCTTATCATTCGCCTTTCGATACGCAACGAAATCAATATCCACCATGGAAACGATTTCACCCTGTTTAAGCGTTACGCTTTCGGGGTCTGAGGGTGGTGGGAGGCATTTTTTTTCATCTTCCATATCAATACCCATGATTCCGATTGCGTCACGTGCCATTTCGATCGCTTCCGTTATGTCTCCGCCCTGTGTGTCGAGCGGAAAATCGGGTGCGTGTGCGATATAACCATTCATAACCTTAGTAAAAATCACAGGATATGCCGTTTTCATAGGCGTCCTCCTATTTTTTTAAGTTTCTCCGTTTCATTATGTTACGTATTAATTGATCGTTAATTTCCTTTTGACGTGACACCGGTTCGTTATTGGTACCATCGGTATAGATATCATGATTGCCGCCGTCCCGTTTAAAATACCAACCGTTGCGTTCTAATATTTTTATCCAGTCCCTGCGTTTCATAGCTTACCCTCCAGACACCATACTATACACATT